>Ga0136642_1000065_pt1 | contig 68164 bp, 54 predicted proteins | sample LowCatLa1302831Y_FD_115313 | JGI IMG/M metagenome (GOLD analysis project Ga0136642, IMG submission 115313) | Freshwater microbial communities from Lower Cathedral Lake, Yosemite National Park, California, USA - 13028-31Y | ecosystem: Environmental > Aquatic > Freshwater > Lake ... | reverse complement strand
CTGAACGTAGCGCCACCCGCCGAGACAGTCTCAATGCCACCGCTTTGAATAGTGGATTCACTCAGCGTCTGACCGGAAAGCACCGCAAAGCTTGAGCCGGTGCTGATCACGAGCGGCCCGCTTGGGGCAGCCGTTTCGGTAATCACAATGCCGCCGGTGCCACTTGTGACTTGGAACGCGCCGCTTGTCAGCAGCGCAAAACCACTAATCACAGTCGTGGTATCGCCGTTACTCAAAGTGAGCACATCGCCTGTCAAGGTCGCAGTCGCACCACTGACAAAGGCCGAGCCCAAGACAGTAATCGAGCCACCCGAGGTAAAACTCACACCCGAGACTGTGCCGCCAGAGAGCGCTAACGTGCCACCGCTACTCACCACAATCGAGGCGACCACCGCACCAGACTCCACAGTCTCAATGCCGCCGTCCGCGATCGTGGTGCCCGACGCATACCCGAAGACATCCTCAGATCCTGAAACCGTGGCGCTGATGGAGCTCCCGCGGGCCGAGATTGTCTCAAGTGCGCCAAACTGCACGACCGTGCCGAGCGCCGTGCCGCCAGACTGAATTGTCTGACTGCCACCAGTGTCAATCGTGTTACTTAAACCCGATCCATACAAATCCACAAAGCCACTGACGAGCACACCTGAGGTGAGGCCACCAGCAGAGACAGTTTCATCACCGCCGCTCTGGACAACCGTGCCGATCGCCACTCCACCGGACTCAATCGTCTGACTGCCACCAGTCACAATCGTGTTGCTCACCACCGAGCCGTACACGTCCTCAAACCCACTCACGAGTGCGCCCGAGGTGAGGCCGTTGACCGCGACTGTTTCAATTCCGCCGGCCTGCACCACCGTGCCGATCGCTACTCCACCGGACTCAATCGTCTGACTGCCGCCAGTCACAATCGTGTTGCTCATGGCAGAGCCATATACGGACGCAGTACCAGCGATTTGCGTATTGAACAGGAGCCCAGCCGATTGGACACTGACAGTTCCACCTAGGTCGACCGAGTCGAAGGTTTCCGAACATCCAGAATATACGGCCCGATCAACCCCTGAAGAAATACTCGTCATAACAACCTATCTCCGTGCGCAAACTGGATGCTGCTAAGAGCAAAGCCTTAGAAAATTAAAATTACAACAATCATCAGGTGTCAGCGTTTGTAGGGCCCGTGGGACGACGGTGTTACGGAATCGTGGGACACGCCGCGTCAATCGATCAACGCCTATACGACCAGACGCACAATTCTGGGTGCATGGGGGGGTTTGGCTTACGCCGGCGTCACTGGCCACTAGCAGAGGTATATCAGTCAAATGAACCTCAGGTCTAGACGCAATAAAAAACTACGTGCAGCGGTAACTAAAAACCAACTGTGCGGACAGCGGCGCTTTCACGCCGCTGCATATGCGCACCGCTATCGAGTTAGATTAGTTGACCAAATGATGCTGTAAAAGTAAATAAAAATAACCGATCTCTCAAAGTTTCTTAAAATCTATAAACTCGGTGAACGCTACCTGTTCGCAGCTGCGCGGACGGCCCGTCGCGAACGCTGCATCGATGGAGCTCGTGTTCATCTGGATAGAATGTGATATTCGCATGACAGCGTTGTGACAGACCCACCCTTCTGTCATAGCGTGATCTAATGAATTACAGTTCGGCTGTGCAGTCGCCCATCAGTGCATATGACCTCCCAGCCGCGGACCGACCACGCGCAGACATGTCTTCGGGCGCGGCCTAATGCCAATCACGCGCGAAGCGTGTTGGTGCCCCGTGACGCGTAGACCCATTGAAGGCTGTATAGCCAATCCTGGAGTGTTTTTACCGCTGCACACCGCAGAAAGTGGGGCGTGTACAGTGACTTACATTGTGTGGGGCCCCGCAGATGAGCAAACGGGTGCCGGCAAGGTGACCTAAGTGCTTGACTTGATGGTGGGCCGTGATGGGTTCGAACCATCGACCAATTGGTTAAAAGCCAACTGCTCTACCACTGAGCTAACGGCCCATTCGGGGCGCGGATTCTAGCTCATTTCGGACGCATCGGTAGGCTTGATCGTCACTTTTGTGGTGCCACTGCGCGAGTGACGTAGCGCGTGGGGTCAAGAACGCGCGCCGCCGCAAAACCCTCGCGCCGCAAACGGCAGGCATCACATCGACCACAGGCCGCGCCGCCGGTATCAGGCTGATAGCAGGACACGGTCTGCCCAAAATCGACTCCAAGTGCCATACCAGTCTCAATAATTTGTGCTTTTGAGAGCGTAATGAGTGGCGCCTCGATGCGTATAGCCTGCCCTTCCACGCCAGCCTTGGTCGCCACTTGCGCAAGACGCGCGAAGGCTGCAATGAACTCGGGCCTACAGTCTGGGTAACCCGAGTAATCGACCGCGTTTACTCCAATATAAATCGCCTCGGCGCCCAACACTTCCGCCCAACCCAGCGCAAGCGCTAAAAACACGGTGTTACGGGCCGGCACATAGGTGACAGGAATGCCGATTGTGGGTAATTCGGGAACCGCGACCGACGGATCGGTGAGCGCGGATCCACCAATGCCCGCCGTATCGATGCGCATCACGCGGTGCTCCACGGCTCTTAAGCTCGCGGCCAAGAAGGCGGCAGCTGATAACTCGGCCCGATGGCGCTGCCCATAATCAAAACTGAGCGCATAACAGGCAAAGCCCGCTTTTTTAGCAAGCGCAAGCGTGGTGGCGGAATCAAGTCCACCGGAGAGCAGCACGACAGCGCGCTTATCTGTCATCGTCCCGCCTCATTGCCCCAGAGCACTTTGTGGAGTTGCACCTGAAAGCGGACGTTTAAGCGGTCCTCCAGAATCCAGCCGGCAAGGACTTTCGGGTCCAACTGGGTAAAACTTGGACTGAGCAGCACCTGGGTGCGTTCATACAGCCCGAACTCGGTAGAAAATTCTCGTGCCCACTCGTAGTCAGCCCGATCACACACGACAAACTTCACGCAGTCGATCGCACGTACTGCAGCGTAATTGGTCAGCAAGTTACGCGCAGTCTCGCCGGAGCCCGGTGTTTTGACATCAAGCACCCGCACCACGCGTGGGTCCACCTGCGTCACATCAATCGCGCCGCTGGTTTCCAAAGAGACGCGTAGGTGTGCATCACACAGGCGCGTCAATAATGACAAACAATTTGGTTGTGCCAACGGCTCGCCACCCGTGACGCAGACATAGCGCGTGCCAAAGGACACCACACGCCCAACAACACTGTCGATCGAGTGCCACTGCCCACCTTCAAACGCATAGGCCGTATCGCAGTAGTGGCAGCGCAATGGGCAACCCGTGAGACGCACAAAGACCGTCGGGATGCCGACCGAGTCCGCCTCGCCTTGTAGCGAATGAAAGATTTCGGTTAAGCGCAAGCGCTCAGCAACAGGAATTGAATCACGCTCGACGGTAGCCACGTTGACTGGCCTTTAGTGCCGCTCGGCATCCATACGCTTTAGGCGTTCACGGGCCTCGGCTGCCGCCGGCGTGTCGGCGTAGCTGTGCGTGACCTTGTTCAAATAGTCACGTGCCTGCTTGTAGCGCTTGAGTTCGTACTCCGTAAAGCCAGCCTTCAGATACGCATCAGCGGCCTTGCGCGAATCTGGGTGCTCTTTGAGCATGCGCACAAAGATATCGAGCGCCTCGCCATAGCGCTTGCCGACGTAATAGGTCTCGCCTAACCAATACTCGGCATTGTCGACATAACTGCTGTTCGGAAACCGACTGATAAAAGCTTTGAACGATTTTTCGGCCGCGACGTAATCACGTGCTTTGAGTTGCTCAAAGGCGGTCTGATAGGCCTCGCGATCAGCAGACGTCGGCACGACCGGGGTCGCGGCTGGTGTGGGCTCGCTGGTGACTTGCGCACTCACGGCCGCGCTTGCCGCTGCAGCCGCTGCCGTGGCCCGTGCCTCGGCGGCACTTAAGCGCTTATCAAAATCGGCGTGGATCTCGCGGTCTTGCGCACGCACAGAGCCAAGCTCATGGTTCGCCTCCTCAATTTCACCGCGCAGACGGCGCACATCCGCCTCCAACACCTCAACATGATGCTGCATATCGATGAGCGCATGATTTTGCTGCTCAATGCGATCAACACGTTCCTCGACCGCGGATGCTTTCACATATGCCGGCTGCTCCTCAGGCCGCGTCGTGTCACAGCCAGTCAGGAGGACGCTCACGCTGACAGCGGCGCTGAGCCATCCCGCCGCTATCGCGTTGGTCATACTCAGCGTGTGCCCAGCGTCACGATCTCGACGCGACGATTTTGCGACCACGACTCTTCACTGTGGCCATCTGCGACCGGACGTTCGGCGCCATAACTCACCGTCGAGAGTTGCGCTTCAGTCGCGCCTTGCAGCAACAGCGCGCGCTTCACCGACTGGGCACGGCGCTCGCCGAGAGCAACGTTGTACTCAGACGAACCGCGCTCATCGGTGTTGCCCTCGAGGCGCATCTTTAATGAGCGATCCTTGGCAAGTCTCGCCCCGTGCGCCGCAATCACGCTCGCGTACTCGGGTCGAATCTCCACTTTGTCAAAATCAAAGTAGATTGTGGCACTCGTGAGGTTCTCGCTACGGCTTGCACCCGAACTCGAGCCATCAAGCGCGCTGCCAGTGCCAACGCCGGCTGAGGATGTGCCCGTGTAGGCGCCACTACCTGAACCGCCTGTGGTGGATATGTCAGTTGCACTTTTCACCGCACCTTTGTGTGAGGCGCACCCCACAAGCACCACCGACAGCAGAACGACACTCACAAACGCAAGCAAACGGTTCATACTTTCACTCCATACCTAAAAACTGCGGTTACAAACAGCATCGCACCAGACACTACGCGCATTTTGTCACAGTTCAACACGCGGCGCGTGTCTTTAGCGACTGCCCACGCGCGGCGACCACGCCGGCTCGCGCACATCAGCGTCTAGCGCGCTGATGCGACTTGTCACACTGCCGTCGATCGCCGCCGTTTCAAGGACCCCGTGACCGGCGCCCCGCGCCGAATACAGAATCGTCTGGCCGTTCGGGGCGAAGCTCGGCGCCTCATCCAGCCGGCCGCTGGACAGCACGCGCGAGCGCCCAGTGGCGGCCTCAACGCTGGCAATACGGTAGACGCCCTGGTCCTGAGTCACCACGGCCAACAAGCTGCCATCGGGGGCGACCCGCGGACGGGCATTGTAGTTCCCCTCAAAGGTCACCCGTTGCGGCTGAGCATTCGGCGTGAGCGCAATTTTATAAATCTGCGGACGCCCCGACCGATCAGAGGTGAAGTACAGGCTGCGTCCATCGGGCGCCCAACTGGGCTCGGTGTCAATCGCCGGATCGTCCGTCACGCGTAAGGTCGTGCGCGTGGCCAAGTCCAGCACGAACACATCGACGTTGCCATCCGGCTGCGACAGCGCAAGTGCCAAGCGCTTGCCGTCAGGCGAAAAAGCAGGCGCACCATTGATGCCGGCGCGTGCTGATACCCGATCACGCGCCCCAGTCAGCAGCGTTTGCACGTAGACCGCCGATGCCTCGCCTTCAAACGAGACATACGCCAACCGCTCGCCATCCGGCGCCCACGACGGGGACATAATCGGAAACTTTGACTCCAGCACCGTTCGCGGCATCTCGCCGTCGGAGTCTGCAATGACCAAGCGCCAACGTCGCGAACGCGGTGTGCCCTGCACACTCACATACGCAATCTGGGTCGCAAAGGCGCCGGGCACACCCACAATTTTCTCGTAAATCATGTCGCTCGCCTGATGCGCGACCAGACGCAAGTTCTTCACCGTTGCCGGAAGGGCAAAGCCCAATAACCGCTCCGCTGTAACGACGTTGAATAACTCAAATTCGACGCGATACGTGCCCTTGCCACTGGCAATCACACGCCCGATGACCACGTAGTCAGTCTTGACTAGACGCCACTGCGCAAAGTCTACCGCCGCCGCTGTCGTGGGCGTTTGCAACATATTGCTGCGAGCCAAGCCTGCAAAACGTCCACTGCGATCCAGATCCGAGTTGATCACGCCGGCCACGTCCACGGGTAATAAGGCGTCACTCCCGAACGGGACAAGTCCAATTGGGATGGGTGCACTCACGCCATGGGTAATTTGAATGGTGAGTTGGGCCCACGCGCTTGGCGTGCACGCCATGAAAGCCAGAGCGGCCACGCAGCCCAGTAGTGTCTTCGTTAAGCGATTCATACAACCTATTTTAGTCTGTCGGCGCAAAGACCAGCGTAAGATTTCGTTCAAATAAACTCGCGTCCGGTGGCGCCGGCAAGGGCGACGCCCGGTAGACCGCTAGGGTAATCGATTGCTGCACCGCAGAGTCAGCATTACAGTCGGCTATTTTCACATTCGTGACGACTCCGCCAGGTACTTGGCTCACATGGACGACGCAGTGCAGCCCGTGCACCGCGGTCGGTGGCCGTATCCAAGCCCGTTCCACACGCGCTTGTAACTCGCCCACGTACCGCCCCAATAGCCCCGCGGTCTCGGCGCTCTGTCGATGATCTTCGGTGGCAAGTTGCCGGCTGAGCTCTTTTTCGCGTGCGGCACGAGCGTCTTTTTCGAGCGCCATCGCCCGCGCCTTATCCGCAATCTCAGCTTTCAGACGCGCGGCAAGCGCGTCCTCACGCTTCTGCGCTGCCTCCTTCTCGAGCTTGTCCGCCAGGGCTTTTTCGGCTTTTTCTTTCGCCGCTTTATCCGCGGCGCGTTGGCGCTCGGCTTCCTTGGTCTTTTCTTCCTGCGCCCGCCGCACCTCGGCCTCGCGCTCGGCTGCGCGCGCCGCCGCCAAGGCCGCTTCCTGCTGTTTTGCCCTCTGCGCCACCGTGGGGCCTGCTTCAGGCGGCGGCTTTTTAACGGCGGGTGCAGGTGGCGTCGGCGGCGTGCGCGGCTCAGTCTTTGCTACCGGCGCGATGGGTTTTGGGGTTGGCGCCGGCGTTGGAGTTGGAGTTGGAGTTGGAGTTGGAGCAGCAATGGGCGCGGCCGTGGCTGCTGGTGCCGGCGAGGCGACGGGTGCGCTGTCTGGCGCGGCGCGCGGGCGCCGACTCGGCATGCTGGCAAGATAACCTTGAATTGTGGGTGGCTGCGTGATCTTGGGTGTGATCGTAATGAACGCGCTCACTGCCAGCAAAAGCCCTAAGCACAGGTGCAGGAGCAGCGACACTGCGAGCACAGGACCGTGCTCGCGCAGAAAGCCTACGTGCTGCAAGCCGCTAATTCCTGACCGTGCGCCCCACCGCGCGCGCGTTCGGTGGGTCTGTCAAAAAACCGATACGGGTAGCGCCGGCGTGCTGCAGTAGTACCATGGTGCGTACCACGGTGCCGTAAGGAATCGCCTGATCGGCCTTGAGCAGTACCGGCGTGTCCGCATCGCGCCCGAGCACCACACGCACGCCCTCACTTAACGCCGCCTCCTCAATGGGTGAGTTCTTGTGATCGCCCACATTCAAATACCACCGGCCCTCGCGATCAATGCTGACCACCAATGGCTGATGCTTTTGATCAATCACCGGGCTTGCTGCAGCCTTTGGTAAATCAACCTGTACGCCTTGGGTCAATAATGGCGCGGTGACCATGAAAATAATCAACAGTACCAGCATCACATCAATGTACGGCACCACATTGATCTCGCCCATCAAGCGCCGTCCGCGTTTGCCGGTTGCGGCCATGTTCACGGACTCCGTGGCGCCGCTGCATGGCGCTGTAGAATTGTGGAGAACTCTTCCATAAAGGTGTCAAAGCGTAACTCCAGCCGGCTGACCTGGTCGGAGAAGCGGTTATAGGCAACAACCGCTGGAATCGCCGCGAACAGCCCAATCGCTGTGGCAATCAGCGCTTCCGCAATGCCTGGCGCCACCATCTGCAGGGTCGCTTGTTGCACGTTAGCAAGGCCTCGAAACGCGTGCATGATGCCCCACACGGTGCCAAAAAGGCCGATATACGGACTGATCGAGCCGATCGTTGCAAGCATCTCCAGACCGTTTTCAAGCCGGTCGATTTCACGCAACTGCGCGACTTTCATCGCCCGGCGCGCACCTTCCATCAATTGGGCGGCGTCGATGAGAGTTTGCTGTCGCAAACGATTAAATTCCCGAAAGCCAAACTCAAAAATACTCTCCACGCCGGTCGCCGGCAGCGCGCGGCCCTCGATGCCCTGGTACAAGGTGCTGAGCTCCCCTCCCGACCAAAACGCGCTTTCAAAGGACTCTGCAGCGGTTCGAGTCAGTGAGATCGCGCGGCGCTTGCGAAATATAACGCTCCACGACACGACCGACGCGCTAAGCAAGGTCGCGAGCACTAGCTGCACGACAAAACTCGCATTGATCAGCATGTGGATAAACGACGAGTCCAACACCGATGGGGTTATATCCGTGGGCATATCACTCACTCAACAAAAGCGGCCGGCAGCCGACAAGGTTTTAAAGTCTCAGCGTCTAGCGCTGCAACCCGTACGGTTGCCTGCGCCAGCACCTCATGTAATCGGCGCACCTCCTGACGAAAGGTGCCACTCGCGCCACCGCAGTCGGCGAGAGTCGCTGTCACGGTCAGCAAATCATCAAAGCGCGCCGGCCGCAGCCACTGCATGTGCATATCGACCACAGCAAACTGCAGGCGCGCGTGCGCTCGTAGTGCCACCTGATCGACACCGCGCACGCGTAACCACTCAGTCCGCGCCCGCTCCATGAACTGTAAGTAGGCAGCATGGTAGACGATACCGCCGGCATCGGTGTCTTCCCAGTAGACCCGCACTGCCAAAGACAGCTCCTCAGCCATTTAAGTTCCGTCCGAGAACAGTGTGCCATGTTGCGGCAAGCCCGCCGGCACACTGAAGCCAAAATGCAAATATGCTGCGGGGGCCGCCATCCGCCCCCGATTGGTACGTACCAAAAACCCTTGTTGAATTAAAAAAGGTTCCAGCACATCCTCAATGGTACCGCGCTCCTCACCGATGGCTGCCGCAAGCGAATCCACGCCCACCGGCCCGCCACCGAACTTCTCAATGATCGTGAGCAGCAGCCGTCGATCCATCACATCAAAACCCAGTCGATCGACATCCAACATATCAAGCGCCGCGCCGGCCACCGGCTCGGTGATTCGTCCGTCTGCTTTCACTTCGGCATAATCCCGCACTCGCCTCAGCAAACGGTTGGCGATGCGCGGTGTGCCGCGTGAGCGCTCAGCCACTCGCCGTGCGCCGCCCGCATCGACGCTTAACCCCAAGATGGACGCAGAACGGCTCACGATACGCGCCAAATCATCCACGCTGTAAAACTCCAAGTGCTGCACAATCCCAAAGCGGTCGCGCAATGGCGAGGTGAGCAAGCCTGCCCGCGTGGTGGCGCCAATCAAAGTGAACTGCGGTAAGTCGAGTTTGATCGAGCGTGCGGCCGGGCCTTCGCCGATCATCAAATCAAGCTGAAAGTCCTCAAGCGCCGGATACAAGATCTCCTCGACGACCGGACTCAAGCGGTGGATCTCATCCACAAACAAGACATCACGCGGCTGCAGGTTGGTGAGTAAGGCTGCCAGGTCGCCGGGTCGCTCGAGCACCGGCCCCGACGTTTGTTTTAAACTTACGCCGAGTTCGTTGGCGACGATATGCGCGAGCGTGGTCTTGCCGAGCCCTGGCGGACCGAAGATCAGTAAATGATCGAGCGCCTCACCACGCCGACGCGCAGCTTCAATAAAAACTTCCATTTGGTCACGGACCACGGGTTGACCGGCATAGTCGGCCAGCAACTTCGGTCGCACAGCGCGGTCGAGGGAGTCATCCTCTTTGGCACTCACGGCGCTAACAGTACGTTCTATATCGTTCATGACTCTACTTTAACGCGTGTTTAGCTGATCGCGGCAGTCTTTAAAGCGAGCCGAATGAGCTCCTCGGTGGTGGCGTTGGGCTCATCCACCGTTTTCAGCAAGCGCGTGACCTCAGCCGGCTTGTACCCCAAGCTCAGCAATGCGCTGAAAGCCTCGTGCTGCGCACTCGCCTCGCCGGGCACGCGCGGCGTCAGTACTGCTTGTCCTTCGGCCAGGTCACGCACTCGGTCGCGCATATCAATCAACAACCGTTCGGCGGTCTTACGCCCAACTCCGGGAATGCGAACCAGTGGCGCCACGTCCTGCGCTTCAATACAGCGCAGGAACACCTCCGCGCTCATGCCAGATAAAATGGCAAGCGCGATTTTAGGTCCAATGCCTGTGACCTTGAGCAAGCCCCGAAACAAACGCCGCTCGTCCTCGGTGCTAAAGGCATACAAAATATGCGCATCCTCCCGGACCACCAGATGCGTGCGTAAGGTCACCTCGCGACCGGTCTCAGGTAAGGAATAAAAAGTCGACATGGGCGCCTCGCACTCATAACCCACGCCGTTGACATCGATCACAAGTCCAGGCGGCGTCTTCGCCGCGAGCCGTCCACGCAACCAGCCGATCATGCGCCCATCCCACTGACTTCAGCTAGGCGTGCGCGCAGAGCGCGCCCGTGGGCGTGACACAGCGCGATCGCCAGCGCATCGGCCGCATCTGCGCCGAGCGGTTCTGCGCTCTTTATGCCAAGCATGATGCGCACCATGCGCTGAACTTGGGCTTTCTCGGCCGCGCCGGATCCTACCACCGCTTGCTTTACTTCCCGCGCGCTGTACTCATGGATACTCGCTAAGGAGGCGAAGGTTGCCGACAGTGCCGCGCCGCGTGCTTGGCCCAACTTGATGGCGCTGTCTGGATTACGCGCCAAAAAAACGCGCTCAATGGCGATTTCCTGTGGCTCGTATTCATGAATGATGCTGGACACTCCCACGAACACTTCCTTCAAGCGCTCGGTGAACTCCTTGGCGGTCGCGCGCACCGCACCGGCAGCGACATACCGTGTCCCCGTGGAATCGGTATCGATGACGCCAAAGCCAGTGAGGCGCGAGCCGGGGTCAATACCAAGCACGCGCACAGCAACCCGTCGGCTGACTGTGGACGCCGGCGCGGCAATTGCCCTCGCGCCTGGCTGGTAGTGGCGCCAGGAGCTAGCGCGACGCATCAAGATAAACTGTCAGGGCTTGCATAGCCGCTATGATAGCGCTATCGCTGCAGCAGAGCATCGCTAACCTGGATGTTTCCCAATGGAAACTCGCAACCTTGATGACCATACTGGTGTTTCGCGCACTGTCGCGCTTGCCGTCGAGCGCTTTACGCCAATCATTCGTATGCCGGCGTCGGATGCGCTGCAACGTGGCATCGAGATCGCGGCCATTGTGGCGCAAACAGACCCGAATCCCACCACCATTGTCGGCGCGTTGGCGGCGAGCCTGATCGCTAGCGGTGTGCTCGACTTGAAGACCGTGGGGCCCGCTTTATCGGCGCCCGAACTTGCGTTGGTACACGGCTGCCTGCACCTTGGGCATTTGGAACCGCAGACGCGCGCGGACATGCCCGTCACCACCGCGCAAGCCGAGTCGTTACGACGGATGCTGCTGGCCTTGGTGTCGGACCCGCGGCTCGTGCTTGTGCGTATCGCCGAACAGCTGTGGCTGCTGCGCGCTGCGCGGGCACTTGACCCGACGACGCAGCAACACTTGAGCGCGCAGACGCTGCGTGTGTATGCGCCCCTCGCGAACCGCTTAGGTTTGAACGCCCTGAAGTGGGAACTCGAGGACTATGCCTGTCGTTACCAAGACCCCGCCGGCTATCGACAGATTGCGGCGCTCTTAAATGGCCGCCGCGCGCAACGAGAGCGAGACATTCAGGGGCTCATCGAGCAGTTGCACCGCGCGCTGACACTGGCACGCATCACGGCCGACGTGCTTGGACGACCAAAGCACATCTACAGTATTTTACGAAAGATGTCGCATAAGGGGTTGTTATTTAAAGATGTGTATGACATTCAAGGATTGCGGGTGCTGGTGCAGGACGTGCCGGAGTGCTACGGCGCACTCGGCGTCGTGCAGTCGCTTTGGCAGTTCGTGGGCAGTGAGTTCGAAGATTACATCGCCCACCCCAAAGTGAACGGCTATCAATCAATCCATACTTTGGTGCGCGACGTAAAAGGCGCGCTCATCGAAGTGCAGATCCGCACGCATGCCATGCATGAACGCGCCGAACTTGGAGTTGCGGCCCACTGGAAATACAAAGACGGCGGTCAGCATACGCGCAGCGTGGACGATACCATCGCGCGACTACGCGCACTGCTGGCGCCACTGACCACCGACGATACCCTCACCGCGCTGCACGGGAGTTTGTTTGCGCAGCAGGTCTACGCGGTAACGCCCGCTGGCGCGGTAATCGAACTCAAATCCGGCGCCACGGTGCTTGATTTTGCTTACCAGGTGCACACGAGCCTCGGCCACCGCTGCCGTGGCGCAAAGCTCAACGGCCAGATCGTGCCCCTGACGACCGTGCTCAATAACGGCGATCGAGTCGACATACTCACCCACAAAGAGCCAAACCCCAGCCGCGATTGGCTCAGTGCCCATAAAGGCTACTTGGTCACGAAGTCAGCACGCGCCAAGGTCCGCGCCTATTTTCGAGCCAAGGACCACGCGCAGCACGCCCGCGATGGGCGCGTTCTGTGTGACCGGCTGTTAGCGCGGCAGTCAGACCCCGCGCTCAACGTGACGGCAGTTGTTAAAGCCCTCGCGCTGCCCGATGCCGAGGCCTTGTACGTCAGTTTGGGATCCGGCGAGACGTCAGTTGCTCAGGTGACAGCCGCCATAGAACGCCAGCAGGCACCCATCGACGCGGCACCGGTCATCAACCCCCTACCGTCTGCGCCGACCAGCGCCGAGGGTATCTCCGTGATGGGCGTGGGTGATTTACTGTCCACTTTCGCGCGCTGTTGCCGGCCCGTCCCGCCCGAAGCCATTCGCGGCTATTTGACTGTTGGGCGGGGTATCACCATCCACCGCGCCAACTGTGGCAACCTCGCGCGCATTGCGCAGCGCCAGCCCACACGGGTGCTACCGGTGGATTGGGGCACTGCACAGCTTGGGCTCTTTCCCGTGGAAATGGTGATCCATGCCGCTGACCGCAAAGGTCTGGTGCGTGACGTCAGTGCGCTCATTGCTGATACGGGTTTAAGCATTGAGCGCATGAGCACCGACACCAACGCACCGCGCGGTACCGCGTCGATGCGCGTCGCCACCCGTGTCGGTAGCATTGAGAGCCTCGCACGCTTGATCGCGCGCATCAAGGCACTGCACGGTGTCTATACCGTCACGCGCCGCTAGCGATTCGGAAAATCAATCGCCTTTTTATCCGCTGCGAGCGCCGCTTCGTGTAACGCCTCCGACAGCGTCGGGTGGGCGTGAATCGTCCGCTGTAAGTCCTCAGTGCTTGCAGAGTATTCAAGCGCCAGCACCGCTTCGGCAATGAGTTCGCCCGCCATCGGACCTATGATGTGCACGCCGAGGATTTCGTCATCGTCGGTGGCAGCAATCAGCTTCGCAAACCCGTGAGGCGCTTCCATGGCGCGCGCACGCCCGCTCGCCAAGAACGGAAACACGCCCACCTTGTAGGGCCGACCGCTCGCCTGTACTTGCTCCTCGGTTAAGCCCACCCACGCAATCTCGGGAGCGGTGTAAATCACCGAAGGAACCAACTTGTAATTGACGTCCGAGTGATGGCCCGCAATCAGATCAGCCACCATCACACCCTCTTCCTTCGCCTTGTGTGCGAGCATCGGACCGCGCACGCAATCGCCTACCGCCCAGACATTGGCCACACCCGTGCGGCACTCTGCGTCAACGGCAATAAAGCCGCGCTCATCGAGGCGCACGCCCGAGTCACTCGCAAACACCCCCGCGGTGCGCGGCCTGCGACCGACGGCCACTACCAAGCGATCAACGGTGAGCGACTGCTCGCCTTTGCCATTCACAAAAGTGACGCTCACGCCATCGCCCGTCACACTCGCCGCCGTGACCTTGGCGCCGAGGCGGATATCAAGGCCGAGCTTTTTAAAATGTTTCAAGGCCTCCTTGGCCACCGCCTGGTCTACCGTGGGCAGAAATTGCGGGGCGGCCTCAAGCATCACGACCTCGGCCCCTAGGCGGCGCCACACGCTGCCAAGCTCAAGACCGATCACGCCAGCACCAATGACGCCCAGACGTTGGGGTATCGTGTCAAATTCCAAAGCGCCCCAGCTATCAACGATTTGCTGACCGTTCACAGGAGCTGTCGGCAGGTCAATTGGCGTCGAGCCGCTCGCAAGGATCACATGTGTGGCATCTAGAAGGCGCTTTTGCCCGTCGAGCGCTGTGTACTCCACCTGCCGGCCCGCGAGTAATAGCCCGTGCCCCGCAAGCGCTGTCACCTTTGCGCCTTTCAGCAAGCCCACAATACCCACGGTCGAGCTTTTGACGATACCGGCCTTGCGCTTTTGCATCTGCGCCAGATCCACTGACACGGCGCCGACTTGAATGCCGTGGATTTTAAATTCCTCGCGCGCACGATGCACCAACTCCGAGGACTCCAGTAGCGCTTTCGACGGAATGCAGCCTGCGTTTAGGCAGGTGCCGCCAAAGGCATGCGTGCCGTCGTAGTTTTTCCAGTCATCAATACAGGCAACTGATAGGCCATTTTGAGCTGCCCGAATGGCCGCAGGATACCCTGCCGGGCCACCGCCTATGACTATGACATCAAATGTATCGCTCATGCCGCGGGTCCTTAAAACTACAGAGGTGTCGCGCGTTACAACTGCAACAGTAAACGCGCAGGGTCTTCCAGACATTCCTTAATCGTCACTAAAAACTGTACCGCTTCGCGTCCATCAATGATCCGATGATCATAGGTCAGCGCCAAATACATCATCGGCCGGACGACCACCTGGCCGGCAACTACCACAGCGCGATCCTGTACCTTGTGCATACCAAGAATGGCGCTTTGCGGCGCATTCACAATCGGTGTCGACATGAGCGAACCAAACACGCCACCATTGGTAATGGAGAAGGTCCCACCCGTTAGGTCCTCAAGAGTAATCGTGCCTTCGCGGGCTTTGGTCGCAAAACCAGTGACTGCTCGCTCGACATCCGCATAGCTGAGCTTATCCGCATCGCGCAGGATCGGCACAATGAGGCCGCGATCCGTGGACACCGCCACGCCGATGTCAAAATAATCGTGGTACACGACATCGGTGCCATCGACGTAGGCATTGACCACCGGAAACTTCAGTAACGCTTCCACAGTCGCTTTCACAAAAAAGGACATAAAGCCCAAGCGCACGCCATGCGTCTTTTCAAACCGATCCTTGTACTGCGCACGCGCCGAGTTCAGCTGCGTCATATCGACTTCGTTGAAGGTGGTGAGCAGGGCCTGCGTCGCCTGTGCCTCGACTAGGCGCGCCGCAATGCGCGCGCGCAACCGGGTCATCGGCACGCGCTGCTCGGTGCGCGAGCCGTCACCGGAGGCCTGAGTATTCACGGTTTTTGGCACCACAGAGGGGGCCGTGGGCTTCGCGCTCAGTGCCCGCACGACGTCTTGTTTACTGACCCGACCATCGCGACCGGAGCCACTAACATCATGGGTGCTCATGTTTTTCTCATCGAGCAGCCGTCGTGCCGCAGGAGCCACCTTGGTCCCCGACGTATCCTCAGCGACGCCCGTGCCCGTACTCTTGCTCGACTCACCAGCCAGGGCGGGACTTGCGCCTGCGTTGCTCGCGCCAGGCGAACTCACAGTGCCTTCATCGATGAGGGCGAGTAACGCGCCACTTGTGACGACTGCACCCGTGGCTGCAGCAAGCTCACGCAAAATGCCGTCGCAAGGTGCCGGAACCTCAAGTACGACCTTGTCAGTCTCAAGATCCGCCAGGTTCTCGTCGCGCCGTACGCTATCGCCCGGTTTCTTATGCCAGGCCACCAAGGTCGCATCGGCGACAGACTCGGGCAACTGTGGCACACGCACTTCAATGGTCATGACTTTTTCCTAACAGTGGCGTTCGTGTTATCCGCACTCGTCAACGTCACGGTGCCACGCACCGAATCTTCAACCCCTACCCCGCGCAAGGCCGCATTTACCAGCGCTTGCTGTTCCTCAACGTGCAGTTTGTAAATGCCCGCTGCTGGAGCCGCAGCGCCGGGGCGCCCCGCGTAATACAGTACGTCAGCCCGTGAGAGCCGCTCCTGCAAGCGATGGCGAATTTGGTACCAAGCGCCTTGATTTTGAGGCTCCTCCTGGCACCAGACGATCTCGCGGGCGCTAGGATAGCGAGCAAGGACCGCGGCATACTCATCCGCTGGGAACGGATAGAGCTGTTCTAGCCTGACTAATGCGACATCCTTTATAGCGCTTGTTCGACGCTGCTCGAGCAAATCGTAGTACACCTTGCCGCTACAGAACACCACGCGCCGCACGTCATTCGCAGCAAAGGTCTCGACCTCGTCGATCACCGTTAAAAAACTGCCCTTCGCCAAATCCTCTAACGAGGAGACCGCCATTTTATGGCGCAGCAAACTCTTTGGCGTCATGACCACGAGTGGCTTACGCAACGCGCGCACCATTTGGCGCCGCACCATATGAAACATTTGGGCAGGAGTTGACGGTACACACACCTGCATGTTGAATTCGGCGCACAGCTGTAAAAACCGCTCCAACCGCGCCGAGGAATGCTCCGGACCTTGCCCCTCGTACCCGTGGGGTAGTAGCAGTGTCAGTCCCGAGACACGACCCCACTTCGACTCACCGGAACTGATGAACTGATCAATGACCACCTGAGCGCCATTGGCGAAGTCACCAAACTGGCCTTCCCAAATGACCAAGGTATCTGGTGTAGTCGTTGAGTAGCCGTACTCAAAACCAAGCACCGCCTCCTCCGAGAGCACTGAATCTGTAACCCGAAACTTTGGCTCCCGCGTCATAGTGGCAAGTGGCGTGTGCACCCGATCGGAGTTCTGGTCATGCAAGACCACGTGCCGATGGAAAAACGTGCCGCGCCCGCTATCTTGCCCCGTCAAACGGATGGCATAGCCTTGATCCACGAGCGAGGCATACGCCAGAGTCTCAGCTGCACCCCAATCGAGTAGCGCCTCGCCGGCGAGCATCTGCGCGCGGTCCTCGTAGATCTTTTGAACTCGCGCGTGCAAGCTAAAATCAGCCGGTACCGCCACTAAGCGCGCGCCTAACTCTTTCAAATGCGCAACCTGCACGCCGGTAGGCACCACCTCACGCGGATCTGCCGACAGGTGTTTCGACCAGTCCACGGTGTATTGATTGCCAATCATGCCGAGCGCAGCCCGCGCCTGCGGCTTGCCTTGATCGAGGCCGTCGCGGTATTCCTCAACCATCCGAGTCGCATCGTCGGCGCTCAAAACACCTTCAGTCACGAGTCGCTGCGCATACAGCTGACGTGTGGTTGGGTGCTGACGTATGGTCTGATACATCACCGGCTGAGTGGCTGCCGGTTCATCTGCCTCGTTATGCCCATGACGCCGGTAACACACTAAATCAATGACCACGTCCTTGTGAAACGTACGCCGGTAGTCAAGCGCCAGGCGCGTGACGAAGACGCAAGCCTCTGGATCATCACCATTGACGTGGAAGATGGGCGCCTCGACGATTTTCGCCACATCCGAACAATACAAGGTGGAACGCGCGTCGCGCGGATCGGACGTCGTGAAGCCCACTTGGTTATTGATCACCAAATGCACTGTACCGCCGGTATAAAAACCACGCGCTTGGCTAAGCTGCAAGGTCTCCATCACCACGCCTTGACCTGCAAACGCCGCGTCACCATGTACTAGCACAGGCAGCACGCTGCTACCCACCGTATCGCCACGGCGATCGAGACGCGAGCGGCATGAGCCCTCGACAACCGGATTGACGATCTCAAGGTGCGATGGGTTGAAGGCAAGCGCAACATGCACATTGCCGTGTGAGGTGCGTAGATCTGCCGAAAAGCCCTTGTGATACTTCACGTCGCCTGAGCCGCGCAGGTGCGCGAGGTCGTAGACTCCCTCAAATTCAGAGAACAGCTGTGAGGGTGCTTTGCCGAGCAAGTTGACCAACACGTTCAAGCGGCCACGGTGCGCCATGCCGATGATGCACTCCTCCACCGCCTGACCACCGCCGTACTGGATCAAGTCATCTAGCATTGCAATCAGCGAATCGCCGCCTTCGAGTGAAAAGCGTTTTTGGCCCACGTATTTGGTGTGCAAGTAGCGCTCTAAACCTTCTGCTGCAGTGAGCTGCCACAGCAGGTTGCGCCGCTCGGCAACCGTGAAACGGTGTTCGAGTCGGCGATCTTGAAAGGTCTTTTGCAACCACAGTCGCTCGTCACTGTCGGAAACATGCGCAAACTCGGCACCGATGGTGCCGCAGTAGATGAACTTTAACTGCGCCACAATCTCGCGCAGCTTCATGCGCGGCGCGATCGCTGCGCTCTTCGAACCCGTAAAGAATTCCGTGTCGTAGTCTTGCTCCGACAGTCCAAAATAGTTCAGCTGCAACACGCGCGGCGTAGGCCGGTCCGCCAAGCCGAGCGGGTCAATATTGGCAACCAAGTGCCCACGGTTCGAGTACACCTGCACCATGCGCGAGACCGCGCCTTGCTTGGCCACCGCATCGCTCTGGGCGCCGCTGCTGGGAGCTAGATCGCGGCGGCCCGATGCAAATGCTCGCGTCGCGAGCCCTTCGCGTATCGGCGCGTGGGGCACATCCGGCCGCCCGCCCCCGGCAAGATCACGAAAAACAGCGCGCCATGCGGCAGAAATCGCGTCAGGGTTTGCTAAAAACTCATCGTACAGGCTATCGACGTATGCGCCATTGCCGGCTGACAAGCCAGACGCCGCCAATTGATCCTTCAGGCTTGAGCTCATGCTCGGACTCGTCTCTGTGAGGCAACAGCGCCCAATGCTGTCGGGAAGCAAAGTGTAGCGGATGCGCACCCAATCAACAAAACGCATTGCACACGCATCGATTACTGACCGGCGCGTAATTAGTCGGTTCACATTTGACGACCGTGTTCACGTACATGTTACTGTTCGATGACAATCACATGGGGAGATGACCACGATGCGCCATTGGCTTGCAGTCTTTGCTTTAGTTGGTCTGACGGTGGCAGCGGTGGCTGTATCCGCCGAACAAGGTCCGTTGTTATTGCGCTATCCCGCCGCCAACCGCACCCATCTCGTATTTACCTATGCCAACGACCTGTGGGTGGTACCGCGCACGGGTGGCGAGGCGACTCGTCTGACGGCGGGCAACGGTAACGAAGCGCTGCCGTCCATCTCGCCCGACGGCACGACTGTAGCCTTTACCGGTGACTACGACGGCAACCGCGACGTGTTCGTGGTGCCCATCGCGGGCGGCATCCCACGGAGACTCACATCGCACCCAACTGACGAACTCGTGCGCGGCTGGAGTCCGGATGGGCACGCAGTGCTGTACGCCTCAGCTGCGAACAGTTTCTATCACGACGAGACTCAGCTTTACACTGTCAACACAACCGGGGGGTTTCCAGAGTCGCTCCCGGTGCCCTCAGCCACCGAGGCAAGTTTTTCGCCCGACGGCACGCACCTCGCCTACGTGCCCCACGCGAAGTGGCAGGAGGCGTGGAAGCGCTATCACGGTGGACAAACCACGCCGGTGTGGATCATGGATCTGAAAGACTCCAGTATCCGGCCAATACCGCGCGAGAATTCAAACGACCACCACCCCGTCTGGATTGGTCAGAACGTCTATTTTTTATCGGACCGCGCAGGCCCGGTGAGCCTATTTGTATATGACACGGTCACCGGCACCGTGACGGAGGCCCTGCATAGTGATGGCCTCGACTTTAAGACGATCAGTGCCGCGCCAGACGCAGTCGTCATTGAGCAATTTGGGTCAATTAAACTCTATGACATCGCAACCCACGCGGCACGCAATGTATCGATCAGTATTCACGGCGATCTGCCGCAGGTCCGACCGCACTATGCGAAGGTGAACCCGGCGCAGATTCGTCAATTTGGTCTCTCGCCCACTGGCGCCCGCGCCGTGTTTGAAGTGCGCGGCGATATCTACACCGTACCCACGGACCAAGGTGACATCCGTAACATTACTCGCAGCACGGCCGTTGCGGATCGTGACCCATCTTGGTCCCCCGACGGCACGTCGATCGCGTACTTTTCCGATGAGTCGGGCGAGTACGAGCTGTGTATCCGCCGTCAAGATGGGCAAGGCGCGGTGCGTCGCATTCGCCTCGATGCGGCGCCGACCTATTATTACGAGCCCATCTGGTCGCCAGACGGCACCCGTATCGCCTACACGGATAAAAAGCTCAACCTGTGGTACGTCACCTTGGCCGATCAGCGGGCCACGCATGTCGACACCACCAGCTACGCAAGTTTTGGGCGCCCCCATTTTGACCCCGCCTGGTCCCCTGATAGCAAATGGCTGGGCTATAACAAGCAGCTTGCCAGTGGACTATCGGCGCTCGTTATTTATAGTCTGCAAACCCACAGCGCACACATGCTCAGTGACGGCATGAGTGATGTGCGCTACCCCGCGTTTGATATCAACGGCAAGCTGCTGTATTTCACCGCCTCAACCAACGTGGGTCTGACCGTGCAAGGTCTCGACATGTCGAGCAACGAGCACCGCGTCACCCGTAGCGTGTATGTGGCTGTGCTGGCAAAAGACGCGCCCTCGCCACTGGCGCCGCCTAGCGATGAAGAGCCCGCATCAAAGACCGTGACGAGCACAGCGAAGCCCTGCACCGCATGTATAAGCCCCGAGGCTGCAAAGGCCGCTCCCGTCATCGTGACCGTTGATCTCGACGGTTTAGCGCAGCGTATCCTCAGCCTGCCGATCCCGGCGCGTAATTACACCGCACTGACCAGCCCAAAAACCGGTGTGCTGTTACTCGGTGAGGCGCCTCAAGTGCAAAGCGCCGACGAGTCCGGCGATGAAACCGGCGAGGCGCCCTTGAGCGTGTGGCGCTTTGAGGTCGGCAAGAAAAAGCTCGACAAGCTCTTAGACACTGTTGGCAATTACACCGTTTCGCGTGATGGGCTCAAGCTCTTGTACCAGCGGGGCGATGCGTGGATCGTGACCGGTACCGACGAGGCGCCAAGCGGTACACCGAAACCTGGCTTTGGGCCGTTAAAGCTTGAGAATTGGGAAACCTATATCGACCCACGCGCTGTTTGGCGACAAATCTATGCGGAGACTTGGCGCATCGAGCGCGACTTCTTCTACGATCCGAACCATCACGGCCTCGATCTGGTCAAGGCCGCCAACAAATACCGGCCGTACTTAACGGAACTGGCCTCGCGTGATGAACTGACCTACCTGCTGAATGAAGCACTCGGGGAACTGACTGTCGGCCACATGTTTGTGAGCGGTGGTGACCGTCCATCGGTGGCACGCGTTAAGGGTGGTTTGTTAGGCGCGGACTATCGCATCGACAACGGGCGCTACCGATTTGAGCGTGTGTATGACGGTGAGAACTGGAACCCGGAATTACAGGCCCCCCTGACCCCACCTGGCGTCAATGTGCACGCGGGTGAGTATCTGTTGGCCGTCAATGGCCGAGATCTCACGTCGAACGAGAGCGTCTATGCTGCGCTAGAAGGAACTGCCACGCGCCAGACCGTGATTCGAGTTGGCCCCACGGCCGATGGAGAAAATGCCCGCGAGGTCACGGTGGTACCGCTTGCGAGTGAAACCGCGCTCAGAAACCGGGCCTGGATTGAGGCCAACCGGCGCCGGGTGGACGAAGCCACTGGTGGTCGCGTGGCGTACGCCTATGTGCCCAACACGGGTGGTGGTGGCTATACCGCCTTTAATCGCTACTTTTTTCCGCAGGTAGGTAAAGAGGCGCTCATTTTAGATGAGCGCTACAACGAAGGTGGCCAGATCGCCGACTACATTGTCGACTTACTGCGCAGGCCGTTGATGAGTAAAGTCACGACCCGCGAGGGGCTCGACTGGTCGAGCCCCTCGCAAGCGATCTACGGACCAAAAGTGCTGTTGATCAACGAGATGTCCGGTTCCGGTGGCGATGCACTGCCTTGGTATTTTCGAAAAGCAGGACTCGGGCCACTGGTGGGCAAGCGCACCTGGGGCGGCCTTGTGGGCATTGGTGGCTATCCGGAGCTAATTGATGGCGGCACGGTCACCGCGCCGAGCGGCGCGATCTACGGGCTTAACGGCGAATGGGAAGTCGAAAATCAGGGAATCGCACCTGACATCGACGTGGAGCGTGACCCGGCCATCGTCCGCGCAGGCCGGGACCCCCAACTGGAAGCGGCGATTGCCGCTGCCATGCAGGCATTGGCCGTGGCCCCCAAGCTGCCCCACCATAAGCCGCCCTATCCGGATTATCACACTACCGATGGATTAGGGGTCCACTGAGACGGCGTGCACGCCCAGACCAGACGCATCGGTATTAAAAAAAGCGCGCCCTAGGCACGGGCGCGCTTACCTGCCAACGTGTAGCTGGCGAGCCAATCCGGAAGCGCCGCTGCCGGCATGGGCCGCGCCACTAAATATCCTTGCAGCGCATCACAGTGTAACTCAGTCAGCGCTTGGCGTTCGGCGTCGGTCTCGACGCCCTCGGCAATCACCTTTAAGCCGAGGCCGTGGGCCATCTGAATTGTGGACTTCACAATGACGCCAAGCGAAGGCTCAGCGATAAATCCACTGATGAATGAGCGATCGATTTTCAGTTCATCCACCGGCAAGTCCCGCAAGTAACTTAACGACGAGTAACCGGTGCCATAATCATCGACCGAGACACGGTGACCTGCGCTGGTGAGCGCATGCAACACCGGTATCGCGTTCGCGGTGTCTTGCAAGTACGCCGACTCGGTCACCTCAAACCGTATCAACTGGGCCGGAAGCCCACTCTTACCCAGCAACCTCGTCACATACTCCGGCAGCTGTAGAGTGACTAAGTCGCGTATCGACAAGTTGATCGCAACTTGCAAATCGACCCCCATGCCCTGCCATTCAAGTAATTGGCGGATGGCCTGTTGAATCACCCAGCGCGTCAGCTCAGTCACAAAACCGGTTTGCTCAGCGAATGGAATAAAGGCATCAGGTGCCACCATGCCCCGCTCGGGATGGATCCAACGCAACAGCGCTTCCACACCAATAACACGATCCGTCGCCAGCTCGATTTTCGGCTGATAGTGCAGCACAAACTCGTTGTGCTCGCACGCATGCTGCAGCTGACCTAACAGCGACACATGTTCGCGCTGACTGTCATCAATGGCGGGGTTAAAAACAGCAACCACACTCTTGGCCTGCTGCGCACCCTGCAAAGCCACATACGCATGTCGTAACAGCCCCTGCCATGTGGTCGCATACGCGCTTAAGGATGCCACACCACCTGTAACGCGCACATCAACCGCTTGCCGCTCATGTAGAAAAGCCGGTAATAAATGCTCATGCACTTGCTTAACCAATTGCTCACTTTGAATGGAATCCAGGCCTGCAAATACCACCGCAAACTCATCACTGCTGATCCGCGCGAAGGTGCCAAATGCCGGGTGTAGGCGCGAAAGATCCTCTAGCCGAAGCGCAATTGCCCTCGCGATCGCATCACCCGTCGCGTGCCCCAAGGAGCTGTTAATCTGCGCGAAGCGATCGACACTCAGCACTGCAATTGATAGCTCTGCTCCTTGTTCCACGGCCGCGCCCACGAGAGTTTCCAACTCGCGAACATAGTAGTTGCGATTCGGCAGTCCGGTAATCGAGTCCTTGTAGGCAAGCTCGGAAATACGCGTCTCACGTGCCTGAATCCCAAGCCGCATACTCTCGAGTCCCACGGCGACTGCGCCGACCTCGTCCTTTGCGTGCACTTTAAAGGGCACACTGTAGTCACCGGAGGCAATCAGTCCAACAGCGCGTCCTAGGCGCGCGAGCGGCCGAGTGATCCCTTGCGCAAGCGAGATGGTTGCAAATAAGGAAAACAGCGCTCCAACTAGGGCGAGCACGATAAGCAGAACACGGAGTCTGCGTGATTCGACCAGTTCCGGTGCAAGCGGACGATCAAGAACCGCGAGCACTTGCTCGCTCGAGGCGCCTCCGAGGCTAAACGTACGGCCAACATGCGCGCCATCACTTAAATCAGTACGCAGGTCAGTCGCGCGGCCCATGCGACGTGGCATCAGTGCGCTCAGCCGTTGCGCATCAACGCCGGGCAGCGTCGAGGTCAGTAGCGTAGAGCCCGTAGCGGTCGCGGCGTAAAAAGACACCTCAGCACCGACCAGTCGGGCGAACTGCTGCGCAAGCGTCATATCAATCGGGAACAACAAAAACAAATCGCCAAGGCGGGTCGGCGCTTGCACCGACACGGCGATAAGCCGATACGCGCGCCCACCAACAACTATCACCTGCGGCGTCTGCGCCATCGCAGCGATACTAGGCGCTGTGCTTGGGTGAAGCTTGCTGGCCAGAGCTTTTTCTAAGTCCGGCTTGCTGGCTGTGACCTGGCCAGACTGATCTCGGAACACTGCGACACTTGCATGGATACGCTGCGCAAGGTTGTCGAGTGCCGAGACCACCGTGTCGTGATCGCCAACCACGACCGATTCACGAAACGCAAAGTCGCGAACCATCGCGTTCGCCGCAACGCGCAAGTTCTGGGCGTCATCGAGCAGCAACTGGCTGGCCATCTGTTGGCCTTGGTGCATATCGGCTTGCACCCGCGCATAAGCCGACTGATAGGCGGCGTGGTCGACAATCACTAAGGTTGTGCACTCAATCGCAATGAGAAGCGCAAAAAAGAAGGCAGCCAGACGCCATTTGAGCGACAGACGCGTCATCAGTGAGACTCATTCACCAACGGCGCGACCTTGAGGTGGACACGTGCCGTCACCACCGGGCCATCCCCAAGTACAAGTTTTAACGGGCCTTGCGCCGCTTCCATTTCTGGATACCACGCATAGGCCTGGTAAGCACCCGGCGCAAGGTCTGCAAACACATGGCTACCGTTCACGTCCGTCTTCGCGAAGTACGGAGTATCCACGACCACGATCCATGCAACCATTTCGTCATGGATATTGCAGCCGAGTGCCACAATGCCCGCCTTATCAAACACCACAGGCGGCGGCGTCCTGCCACCGTACAATTTGATCTGAAACTGCTTCGGGCGTGAAAACGAATACACCGAATGGCGAATGCTGTCGTTGTTCGGAAAGCTGACCGCCGTGCCGGTTTGAATCACGCTAATGGCAGGAATAAATTGTTTATGCCGCTGATCGATCAAGGCGCTTGCAGGCGCGTGTGCGGGCGCAGGCTGATCCAAGACCAAGTAAACCACCGCCTCTGGCAAGGGTCGCCCACGCGCATCCTCCACCGACACCGCCACCTCGCCGGCGCGGGCTCGGACACTCAAGTTAAGTGCCACACACAGCACAGCGACAGTGCGCAGAAGATTGGCGCGCCACGTTCGTCCGTTGCCACGGTTCGCACCGACACACTTGCAATAGATTTGCCGAATTTGCATAAAGGGTTCCGCAAAGACTCTAGTTGCTCGACTACTTCAAATCCATTTGCCCGAGGCCCGCAGTCTACACGCATTAAAACCGCCCACTAAATCACCACGCGCAGTGGACTGTTGTTATGGCGAGCTTACCAAAAGCCGACCTGCGGCAGTGTGACCGGCCCTGACTGGGAACCGATGCGAGCCTTCGGGCGCGCGTTAGTACAGCGCGCGCAGCACCAAATAAATGGCGTTGTTATCACGTGCATTGCGCCCATACCCATCGTAGTTCGCGGTTGCACCGTTGAACTTAGCGTAATCGGTATACTGCAGTTTCAAGCGGGTATGGGGACGGCTGTTCTGGCCGGGCAACGCGAACTCGTAGCTTAACTCGCCGATAACCGCCTGCGTACTCGGGTCCCCACTGATACTGCCCGCGGGTCGGTACAGGTAACTGTTGCTGGACCCGCTCGTTTGCTGGTAGCCGACGCTAATTCCGTAGCGACCGTCATAAATGTAACTCAACTTCCCATCGATTTGGTGCACAGTGTTTCGTAGCGTGTCTGACTGAAAATTCAGGTACTCCGCGTGCAAAATTTGCTCTTCGTCAACGTAACGCACCTGCATGCTCACCCGATTCGCGCGACTGCTGTACTGGAACTGCGCATCGTAGCCTACATCGCGATAGTGATCGGATAGTCGCGCCTCGGACATGGCGGGCGGAAAAATATCAGCCGTCAGACCAAAAGTGCCGACTTCAGCCGAATACCGGCCACGACGCCACTCGTGCTGCAGCGCGAGACGGTAATAGGGCACTGTCCCAGAAACATCAGATAAGTCCGCTTGCGGCACCCCGCTCGTTTCAACGCGATATCCACGACGGATCGCCTTGTAAGCACCCACCTCCGTGTACACCGCGTTGTTGTACAAAGCGTAAGCGGTGAGCCCAGCCACGACCTCAGGCTGCAGGCGTCCATTGATGAGCGTATTGGCCACCGGGGTGGCGGCGAGCGCTGTTGAGGAATATGGCCAGCCCCAGTTGGGTGTTGTGTTGTAAATATCCGTGATCGACGGCGAGTTATTAAGACTCACGCCATAAATCGCCTGCGCGCGCTCGCCGTGCCACTCATGGGCCACCCGCAAGTCAATCACCTCAGCGCGTATTTTTTGGGTATCGCCGTGATAGGTCAGCTCACAGAAACACCCGATAGGACCTGCTAGCTGGCCTGCCAGCAACACGCTGGCCTCTTGTATCCCCACATGATTATTGGGAGGTATGTAACCCTGTGCGTTTGGAGGTGGGAGTTCGTTGATATGAGTGACGGATACCTGAAGCTCGAAGGCCAAAGGAATACGCGGTGCTGGCGTCACCTCTCTCAGCGACAAGACTGGCCGTCGTTCGTCATCCGCCGTCGAATTCAGCACAAAACCACCAAGCTTAAAGCGCCGACCCGCTGGCGTCAGCTCCGGCCAGCTCACGTGGCACTCGTAGCACGCCATGCCCGTTTGACGCGCGAACGATGGCACGGCCTCCGCTGTCGCCACGAGCAACAGCTGCAGAAGCACCGAGAGGACCAACGATAGGACTTTGACGTCTAACGTGCCCCATTTCATAACCGATAACCCCTTAAACGCGCGGCGCTACGCTGAACGACTGCTCAAGTGGCCTAACCCACCCCTCGACCACCCCGACCTTCTCTACAGTGAAGGTTTTGAACAGTCTGCAGTGTCGATCATCCGCCATCGATAGGTCAAACGCGCAAGCCCGGCTGAGCTGACCTTCCGCCCGTTCCTCCGGCGTTAGGGCCGACGTCCGGCAGCACCCACGTGGCGCGGGGCGCTCACGCATTGAGCTCGTTGCTTCGCGTGCCCCGTAGTTAGCATGACCCAGTCATCGAACCCAGTTTGCCCAGACAGAATCCCTGTATCTGTCGCTCTTGCGCTGAGTGCAGCACAGAAAGTCTGCTTACCAAACATCGATTTGACATAATAAAACGATTGAAGTTTCAATAAGTTAGCAGTAAACTCAACTAGTGGCTGGTGTTGCTCCTGTTTGAGGCCGACTGACAACCCCACGCTCATGAAGTCCACACCGACTAGCCAGGTAGAATTGTTGTATGAAAAACAGCCACCGAAGCCAATTATTTGCGGCACTGGTACTCGCTCCGTCGCTGACGCTGGCGGCTCCCACGACGACGTCTGTGTTCTATGACGGGTTTTACAACTACACGGGTGGGACTGGGATCGCCTGTGTGGAAAAGACGGGACCGTGTGGCACCGGAGCCATCAACAACACCGGATTCGGTTATCAAGCGTTAACGGCCCTGACGACTGGTGCCAGCAATACGTCCGTTGGGTTCTCTGCACTCACGTTGAATACCACGGGCAGCAACAATGTCGCGGTGGGCTTTAACACGCTGTATAAAAACACGACGGGACAGAAGAACATCGCCATTGGTTCACAAGCGCTCAACGGTAACGTTAGCGGCACGAACAACGTCGCGATTGGACACCAGTCGCTATACACCAACACGGCGAATTTCAACACAGCCATCGGCTCGCCAGCGCTTTACACCAATACCACTGGAGCGAACAACGTCGCCGTGGGCTATAGCGCGCTGAATACGAACACGACGGGTGGCAACGATGTTGCCGTTGGGTATCAAGCTCTCTACAGCAACGTTTCGGGTGCCGGCAACGTCGCAGTCGGATATCAAGCACTCTATGGGAATACCTCTGGAGTTTACAATATTGGAGTAGGCTCAGCACTGAATGCCAACACGAGTGGCAATGGCAACGTCGCAGTCGGACACCAAGCGCTTAATACGAATGCGACTGGCATAAATAACGTCGCCGTTGGTTTTCAAGCGCTAAATATTTCAACCGGGAACAACAACATCGCGATTGGTACTGCCGCAGGCAGCGCACAAACCACCGGCAGTAACTCGATCTACATCGGCAACACCGGAGCTGTCGAAAGCGGTACGATTCGGATTGGCAGCGGATCACAGACCAAAACGTTTGTGTTCGGCATCAATGGGGCTACCGTTACGGGCTCAGCGGTGATCGTCAGCTCAACGGGACAACTAGGCGTGGCATCGTCTTCCCGCCGTTTTAAAGAAAATATCCACCCCATGGCCGATGCAAGTAATCGGTTATTGCAACTGCGTCCAGTGACATTTCAGTATAAGCAGGCGGATGAGTTTGGCAAAAAGCCACTGCAGTACGGTCTGATTGCTGAAGAAGTGAACGACGTCTTTCCGGAACTCGTGGTGCTGAATCAAAAAGGTGAGCCCGAGACGGTGGCCTATCACCTCATTGCGTCGCTATTGCTCAACGAGTTCCAAAAGGAACATGCGATTGTAGCAGCACAAGCGAAAACCTTGGCCTCACAAGAGGAGCGCCTGGTAAGTCAGGCGGCCGAACTGCGGGATTTGAAAACCCAGCTGGCTGACATTCAAGCCACCAACAAAGCGATCCAACTTGCCCTTGCGGCGGGTCATCCCAAAGACAACCGTATCGCGATGCGCTGATACGCGATACGCATATCAATGACTAGACCCCGGCATGACCGGGGTTTTTTTATGCACGTGTCGGGCTTCGGGGTAGCAGTCGACGTCAGGTCTGTGTGGCGCCCCGAACAGGAGTCGAACCTGTGACCTCGCCCTTAGGAGGGGCGCGCTCTATCCAACTGAGCTACCGGGGCTCGGAGAGTACAGCCAGGCACCGACGTGCCCAGAAACACTGGTGGAGCGGAGGAGAATCGAACTCCCGACCTTCGCATTGCGAACGCGACGCTCTACCAACTGAGCTACCGCCCCTCACGAAAGGAAATGATAGCACCCGCCTCGGTGGGCGCAACTAATACCAAAAAAATCGGCAGTTTTCGCTGCCAAACTGAGCAAAAACTCCGCAGCTTTGGCCGGCTTTCGCCGCTGTGTGCCATCGCGCGCGAGGCTACACCTCAGGCAGCCACGACAAAATGCGTTCATACCAATTAACCGCTCCTGTATGCTAGGCGCGTCACGGTAAACGAAGCGCGGCGACTCACCCGCCAGTGAGCCCGAGTTGCGCCAAGGTGCGCAAAGCGACGCCCCATCGTGCTCTGCTGTGACTGCATGCTACCCATGACCGTGCGGAGTCGCTATGCCAAACCCCATTACTGCCGGTTGCCTTAGCCAGCACGTAACGGCTCGTGACTCTGCACCTGAAGTCGATATCGCACGCATGCGGGCCTACCGCTATGCGCGCGTGCAAGAGCAACTCCGTGCGAATGACTGCGCGGCGGTACTACTCAATAATCCGGTCAATATTCGTTATGCCACCGACACCCGCAACATGTCCGTGTGGCTGCTGCATAATCCCGCACGTTACTGCCTTGTGCCTGCTGAGGGCCCATCAATCCTCTTTGACTACCCGAACAATAACTGTTTGGCAGTGCCGCTTCATATCCCTGAGGTGTCCGAGAAACGCTTAACCACTGCGTATGGCTTTCAGTTTGTCGCTGAACATGCGGATCGGGTCGCTAAAGAGTGGGCGCAAGAGATCCGCGCAGCGGTGACCCAACTGATGGGCGCCAGTGCCAAACGGCTTGCAATGGATCGCTCGGACCTACAAGGGATCGATGCACTGCGGGTGGAAGGATTTGAGTTGGTCGAGGGGCAGCGGATGCTGGAGCTCGCACGCTCGATAAAAAACGTTGATGAAATCGCCTGCATGCGCCGCTCGCTTGCGGTGTGTGATATCGGTATGCAGCGCATGCACGACAATTTGCGCCCCGGCATCACTGAAACCGAGTTATGGGCCCATTTACACTTCGCTAACATTGCCCATGGCGGTGAGTGGATTGAGACGCGCCTCTTAAGCTCGGGGCCCCGTACGAATCCGTGGCTGCAAGAGGCATCGGACCGCATTATTCAGGCGGGCGACTTGGTCAGTTTCGACACCGACACGATTGGCCCCTATGGCTATTGCAGCGATGTCAGTCGCACGTTTTATTGCGGTAATGGCACACCTACCCCCCAACAAAAGACCCTGTACGCGCTGGCGGTTGAGCAAGTAGAGACTAACTGTGCCCTCCTGCGGCCAGGCCTTAGTTTTCGCGAATACACACAAACGGCGTGGCCGATTCCGGCACGCTTTGCGCAACAGAACTATGGTTGTGTTGCGCACGGCGTGGGCTTGGTTGACGAATGGCCCGGCATTGCCATTGACCCTAACGACCCCACCCTGATGGATGGCACCTTTGCCCCTGGCATGACCGTTTGCGTCGAGAGCTATATCGGTGAAGTCGGTGGCAGCGAAGGCATTAAACTGGAGCAGCAGGTGCTGATTACCGACACCGGGCACGACATCCTAAGCCAGTTTCCGCTTGAACCGAAACTGCAGTAATACGCGCAGCACGCGCGCCTCCTTAAGCCATCCATTCAACCAGTTGACGACTTAACGTGGAGTGACTTGCACTCGCAGCCAATCACTGCGCGAGGCTAATTTCAAATAGCCATGTAAATCAGGCAACTGCTCGATCTCGGCGGCCATAACCGCGGCCTCAGTGGTTAGACTGGTTGCGCGCGTCAGAGTCTCCCGCCCTTGCTCGCCACGTCCACCCATCAAGCTCATCCTCTTGGGCCGCGAGTGGCTCACTGTGTCGCGGCTGACTTGGCGCTCACCGATCAGTTTAGAGGCGAACTGGGCGGTCCCACCCCGCTCACTCGCCGAGCAGCGCAGAATCAGCGTGTTACCACAGTTCTCCACAATCGTCTGAGCTTCGGCATCACCATAGGTACCGGACACCTGCGCGATCGACTGAAAACCCAGCACACAGCGGCCACCGAACTTACGCAAACGCGCGAGCGCGTCTTTGAGGCCATTAATTTTGCCAAGTGCATCGAGCTCATCGATCACAAACCACAGGCGCCGGCTTGTCTGCTCGCTGCTCATTGCTTCAAAAATCGCGAGTCGCAGCCAGGTCGCGATTAATGTTTTAAGGGAGGCGATTTGATCGGCTTGATAGGTCAAAAACAACGCTCCCGAGCCAGTTTGTATCCATCGACGAATGGAGAGCAGCTCGGCACGTTGCGCCTGCACGTGGGTCAGAGGTGCGATCGCGGCCACTGTGACCGAGCGCAGACTCGCAAACATGCGCTCGTTGCCCTCCTCCAAAAATGGTTGCGCCGATGTGCCCTCGAGCAAGATACGCAGCTCCTCAAGGGAAGCGCAACTGATCAAGCGGACGAGTTCATGCACCGATTCGTGGCCGCTGCCGTGCGTCTGGCGCAACACGGCCGCTAAAAAGACGCGGGCATACCGATTCCAGTTATCTTGACTCAACGGCGCTTCCGGAATGAGCGAGAGGGCCAGCTGATCGTAGTCGTAGGGCCGGACCAGTTCGGCGTACAGGTCCCATCGCGGCGCGGACGCGTCGAACGGGTTTAAAAGACGGTCACCCCGCTCGGGCCGGTAATACAGCGCAGCGTAGCCCCCGTCGGGATCTGCGCACACCACACGATCACCGCGCGCAAGCGCCGCGTGCAAGAGCGCACTGATGGCAGTGCTTTTGCCCGTGCCTGTCGTACCAATCAATTTAAAATGCTTGCATTCATCAAGCAATGGCACGAACACCCCGGCGAGATACATATCATTCGTGGCCCTGGATCGGCGAACTCGCTGATCAGTAATACACGTGATACGCGTGCCCCGATGTACGATCAACTCACGCGCCTTCGCTCGACCGCGTGCCCAGACGGCAGCGACACCCGCCATCGGAAAAAGGACAATCGCCGCACTCAGACAGAGCCTGCGTGGTACACCCACATGCACCCCCAACCAGAGGAGCGCAGGCACTACACAGCACACTCCGACCGCTAAGACCGCTGCTGACCTAAGCGCCTTGGCATACTCGATGATCTCGGCTCGCCGGTAGGCTAACGCCCCTAAACAACCCGTCAAGCAAGCGCTATAGGCAAGGCCAAGCTTCAGAATGGCGCTATCGATGATCACTCGCTCTTCCCGCGGCATACCGCCACACAGCCTACGTGTCACGGTAGAGTGCCAGCGGCTTTGGGTGATGTGGCGCGCGCAAACTCACGTCTTTGCGCAAAAATTACCCAACGCAGGCCCTGCGGTCGCTGCCTGAGCGAGGCAGTCTGCGCCTATAATTGGGTCGCGCACACGACCTAGCGCTAGTGGCGCTGTCCCGCCACGTAAGGATGTCCAACCATGACAGCACACCCCCACACCCGCGCTCTGCGCACGCTGCTGTGTTTTGCGCGAATGAGCTCTCGTTCGGGTCGTCGGCGAGTATGGACCTTGAGCACGCTGTGCGCCGCGATAATACAACTAGGTGCCCAAGCGATGGCATCACCGCCACCGACGTCCGCGCCACAGGTACGCGCCCATGCCGAAAATCTAAAAGGTGAGTACAGCACACGCTATCCATCGGTCGCCATATTCAAGGGAATCCCGTATGCGCAACCACCGCTAGGCGCGCTGCGCTGGCACGCACCACAGCCGACCACACCACGCCATGGCCCACAAACGGCAACAGACTTCGCAGCCGCCTGCTATCAAGACTCGTACAACACTGCCTGGTATCAGCGCTTAGCCGACAGTTTTGGGGCAGCGCCAAATACCTTTAGCGACCCGGTGTTTAGTGAGGACTGCCTGTACTTAAACGTGTGGACTCCAGCCCTGCACAGTGCATACCCCCGACCGGTGATGGTATTTATTCATGGCGGCAGCAACAAAGCGGGTTGGTCTTTTGAGGCCAATTATCAAGCGGATGCGCTCGCCGCGCTAGGCGACGTTGTGGTGGTCAGCGTGGGATACCGCCTTGGCATATTCGGGTTTTTCGGCCATCCAGAGATTGCCCCTGGGGTTGCGCGGGCCAACTTTGGCCTACTGGATCAGATCGCGGCCTTAACGTATGTCCACCAAGCGATTGCCGCGTTCGGCGGCGATCCCGCGAACGTCACAGTATTTGGTGAATCCGCCGGTGGCGAGGATATCGGGTACCTGATCACCTCTCCCTTGGCACACGGCTTGATCCGGCGTGCGATCATTCAAAGTGGTGGCTTCGTGTTGCGCGAGCATGCCACCTTGGCAGATGCCGAACAGCTAGGGCGCACCCTTAGCAAAGCCTTGCCCGAGACTCATACCCTTGCCACACTACGGCGGCTGTCGAGCGATACACTCTTTCGTGCGGCACAACGCGCACTGCTTGAGCATGACTACATGCCTGTGCTTGACGGGTACAGCGTTCTTAAGACGCCTTACGCTGCGCTGCGCGAGCCCCTACCGATCGATCTACTGATCGGCAGCAACCAAAATGAGTCGTATATGTATTTAACGCCGGATGCAAACGCCTATGAGGCCGACCTTCAGGCATTGCCCGTCACCACACAAGCAGCGCTACGAGCGTTTAGTGGCACCGAGCGCACCGCGCAGTTGCAACACGATCGATTAAATACGTTTGTGGATATGGCGTGTCCGACCTATGTGTATGCAGATGCTGTCACCAAAAGCGGGCGGCGCGCTTGGGTGTATCGCTTTAATCGCATTCGTGCGGGTGATGGAGCGCAGCGGGTCCTTGCGTACCACGGCGCTGAGCTGCCCTACGTTTTTAACACGCACGACGCGTGGCTCCCAACCGATGATGCGGATCGGGCCTTAGGAATTGCCATGCTGCGCTACTGGTCGGCGTTTGCGCGCACTGGCGACCCAAACGCCGCAGGGCTCGCCGTCTGGCCTGTATACGACCGGCATGCCCCCAAGGTCATTACGCTGGATGTACCTAGTGTTGCTAGCGAGGCCGCCGATCGCGCCTTATGCCTGAGTCTAGCACCCGCCTTGTATGGCGCCGCTGACCACTGAAGCATAAAATTCGTTGTCCGAGCGAGCACATGGAATGCATCAACCGCCCACTGCGGCGCTCGCCGCTGCACGACTCCTAAATTGGAGCTGATATGTATAGCACCACCTGTATCGCTGGCTGGGCCGACATGGACTACAACGGCCATATGAAAAACACTGCTTTTTTAGACAAAGCGGCTGACGTGCGCCTGCTGTACTTTAAAGAGCAGGGCTTTGCGGTGACTGAGTTCGCACGGCTGCGGATCGGACCTGTCGTGGTACGCGATGAAATCGACTACCGCAAGGAGGTTAACCTGCACGAGGAGCTCACCCTCGGCCTCGCGCTTGCCGGCGTATCCGATGATGGGAGCCGCTGGCTGTTACAAAGTGACGTGCTGCGCCAAACGAAGCTGTGCGCGCGGGTACGCGCCTCGGGCGCATGGCTGGATCTTGATGCGCGTAAATTAGTGGCGCCCCCACCGGCGCTCTATGCGGCACTTATCCAACTTGACCGCACTGCAGATTATGCGTCGCTACGCGGCGCGGTACGCGGCAACTGATCCTTACGAGCGTATCGCGGCCACGCGCTTAATTTACAAAGCGGTGGATTGCTGCGGTGAGCTGCTCACCGAGCGCCGCATTATCCTGCGTTATGTGATTGATTTCGTTCATCGCTGTATTTAACTGCGCGACGCCGGCCGCTTGCTCGCGCGAGCCCGTCGAGATCACTGCCATCGATTCACTCACTTTACTGATGTTAGCGGCCACCTCCGCGAACAGCGCATTGGTGGACGCCGCGAGTGTGTCTACCGCATCTATCTCACGGACGGTCTCATCGATGAGAGCGGTTGTGTTTTTTGCAGCCTCTGCCACCCGATTGGCTAAACTATGGACTTCGTTTGCAATCACACCGAAGCCGGCACCGGCCGCTCCCGTCCGCGCCGCCTCGACAGCGGCATTGACCGCAAGCAACTTTGTCTGCGAACCAATCTCCTCGATCGCAAGCACTATGTTGCGTGATTGTTGACTCGATGCATTCATCGCACGCATGGCAGCGGCCAACTCCGCCATGGTTGCCACACTCTCACAGACATGTCGCGTCGCCATGCTCATCAGAACTTGGCTTGCTTGCGCTTGGCTTGCTGTCTGGCGCGTCATCGCCGTCATCTCCTCAAGCGAGGCTGAGGTTTGCTCAAGCGCACTCGCTTGACTCGTGGCTCCCGTCGCCACGGCGCCCGCCACGGCTGTAATTGTGGCTACCGAGTGATCGAAACTTGCGATCATTTGATTGAAGGCTTTGGCGATTCCAATCACCTCAGGTCCACCCTCGAGTGGCACGCGTTGCGCTAAATCGCCACTGGCCTCGATCTGTTGCATCACCTGCGCACAATGGGCGATCGGCTCACAGATGCCAGCCGCGATCCGATGGCCAAAAACCAACAGTAACGCGCCAACGCCGAGGATCACTGCACCAAATAGCAACGCCCATCGCGCAAAGACAGAGTCGATATCGTCTATATAAAGACCCGAGCAAACCACCCAGCCCCACGGGGCAAATTTACGCGCGTAGGAGATTTTTGGTGTCGCGACTTCTTCTACCCCACCGCCTGGCAGCGGACGTGGTGTGCGATATGTGGCATAGCCTTCACCCGCCTCGTTCGCAACCGTTGTCAGTACTGCCCAGAAGTTTTTGGGCGTGCTGAAGGACTCAATCGACCCGGTCTTTCCCGACTGCATGCTGGTTGCCGTGTCGTGCATAGGGTCGCTCGGCACCGTCCCGTCTAAGTTTGGCCGGGTCGCATGCATGATCATCCGCGGCACGGGGAGCGTATCGCTTAAGACAAAGAAATAGCCGTACTTACCCTCATCGGCATTTAAGCCATAGCGCATGTCACGAATGACGTTGAGTGCCGCACGCTGCGCCTCCACAAGACTCATGCGACCCGCGATTTGCTCTTGCTGGTAGTGTTCGATGACCGTGAACGCAGACTCAACCAAATGCCGGGTCTCGAGCTTGCGCTCCTCCAATAGGTCGGCTTTTTTCTCAAATACCGCAAAAACGGCGATCGCGATCAGCACACACAGTGCGATGGCGTTCAAGACACGTAATTTGGTCGAAATCGTCTGACCAAGATCGCCCTGTGCTTGGCTCGGGACGCTGCCACGGTAGATCATGTGCTAACGCTCAATGTGTATAGACACCGCGGATAGAATGCGGAATGAAAGTCAGCTGACTGACTGCGCTTTGGCGTATCAGTGGCGCCACGAGATACTAAACCTAGTGTGCTCTTCAGCTCGTGTGATGGTCAAATGAGCGCGTCGGCCACTGCGCGTGGCATCTAGTCAGCCGGCCACGCGCACTCCATGAGATGCCATCACGCACACCGTGCCGCAAAAAAAACCCCGGCACGTGGCCGGGGTCTGTGACGCGCGGACGGTCCCGCTCGTTACCTGTCAGCGCCTCCGGGTGAACGTAGGCCGGCAGGTACCACCGCAAAATGCTCCACAAGCCTACTGCCACCCATCGCCATGACCGTGGGCTTCAGCGTCACCCCTGCCAACGAGTAGCCGGCGGCATGTGCCACGACCAGTGTGTGCAGCTGTGATGTCATCGCACTCAAGGGAAGCGCCATCCCCTGCAGGAAGCCCATCGAGGCAGGTGCGTTTGGACTGAGCATATACCGCGCCACTGCACCACCCTTCTGCACGAGTGAGGACACGGCTGGTCGTCCCACACCGAACGTTGTGGTTGCCGCCAACGGTAGACTCGCAGCTCCCGTCGGCCGCACATCCATGCCCTTAATGTGCGCCGAAATGGTGGATGTCACCGCTCCTTGCGTAACCACAAGTCCACTCGCCGCCGAGGTCACTTGCAACGCACCCGAGGTGACTTCCGTAAAGCCGCTGATGTAGGTGCTGGAGCCGTTGTTGGTGATCTTGAGCGTGGTCCCCGACAGCGTCGCCGTGGCGCCACTGACAAAGGTGAGCCCTTCGATCTCGATCCCGCCGCCAGAGGTCAAGCGCACACCCGACACCGTGCCACCGGAGACGATCAGAAGCCCACCCGCATTCACCGTCGTGCTGGTCGCCGTCGCGCCGCGCAAGACGGTGGCCGTCCCGCCGCTTAACACGGTGGTCGCTGCCATCTTGCCGCCGGAGTACACCGTCTGCGTGCCGCCGTTACTCACGGTGTCGCCGATGGCCGAGCCATACACCTGCTCGCTCCCCGCGACCGTCGCACTCGTGGTCGTGCCGCCCGCGGACACGGTTTCCGTGCCGCCAGCGTTCACCACGGTGGCGCCTGCCTTGCCACCCGACAGAACCGTCTGCGTGCCGCCCGAACTCACTGTGTTGCCCGTGGCAGTGCCACGCACCGACTCGGTGCCTCTGACCTTCGCACTGATGGTGGTTCCGCCCGCCGAAACGTTCTCCGTGCCGCCCGCATTCACCGTGGTGCCAAGCGCATTACCGTTTGAGAGCACCGTCTGGGTGCCGCCTGAGCTCACGGTGTTGCTGACCGCCGAACCATAAATGGTGGCAGTGCCTGCGACTTGCGCGCTGGTGGTCTTGCCACCCGACAACACGATCTCAGTTCCACCGCTCAACACCGTGGAGCCGCTGATCGATTTGTTTGACGAGACCGTGTAGCTCTGACCATTGCTGACAACGATCGGCCCACTGGAGACAACTGGGCTGGCGGTTTCGCGTATCACGATCCCACCAACGCCACTCGTCACCTGAAAGGCGCCACTCGTGGTTAATGCAAAACCGCTGATCAACGTGGTACTACCACCGTTACTGATGGTAAGCACGCCACCCGATAGTGTGGCCGTCGCTCCACTGACGAAGCCTGCACCCAGCACATTCAGTGTGCCGCCAGACGTGAAGGTCACGCCCGATACCGTACCGCCGGACAAGACAAGGATTCCACCGCTGCTCACAGCCACACCCGTGGCCGTGCCGCCCGATGCCACCGTCTCCGTGCCACCGTAATTAATCGTGGTTCCCGATGCCGCCCCAAAGACGAGTTCGGTGCCGGAGACAAGCGCGTTGAGCGAACGCGCTCCCGCCGAGACCGTCTCGGTGCCGCCTGCACGCACCACACTGCCCGACGCCGTACCACCGGACTGCACCGTCTGACGACCGCCGCTCGCAATCGAATTCCCAAGGGCTGAGCCGTAGACCGCTTCGGTACCACTCACCAAGTCGGTGCGAGCCGTACCCACCACGTCTTCGCGGCCGCCCACTTGAATCGTCGTACCACTGACCGTGGCTCCGCCCTCCACCGACTGATAACCGCCGGACGCAATCGTGTTACTGATGCCGGACCCGTAGATCGTCTCGTTGCCGCTCACCAATGCGTTACGCGTCACGCCGACCACGTTCTCAGCGCCACCCGATTGCACGATCGTGCCACTGGCAACGCCACCCGACTGCACGGTCTGTAGGCCCTGATTACTGATCACATCGCCGAGTGCTGAGCCGTACACCTGCTCACTGCCGGTGACCTTTGCAGCGGTGGTCGTCCCACCCGCAGACACCGTCTCTGTACCGCCCAAGTTCACGACGGTGCCGCTTGCGCGACCACCCGCCAGGACCGTCTGCGTACCGCCGCTACTGACCGTATTGCCGATGGCCGTGCCGCGCACCGTCTCGGTCCCCGCCACCCGGGCGTTGACCGTCGTGCCACCTGAGTAGACATTTTCCGTGCCGCTGCCCAACACCACAGTGCCGGAGGCGTACGCGCTACCGGGCGAACCCCTTCCAATCTGCGCCTGTGGTGCCGGACTCGACCCCACATTTTGCACGCCACCCGAGGTGACGGTCGTACCGAGCGCCTTACCGAGCACCGACTCAAGCCCTGCCACAGTGGCGCTCACCGTCGTGCCGCCAGCGAGCACAACCTCTGTACCGCCACTCAATACCTGGGTGCCCGCGGCATACCCACCGTCCGAATCATCATCACAACCCGATCCGCGCACCAACGTCTGCACGCCACCGGATTGCACGATAGTGCCGATCGCGGTGCCATAAATCACCTCGCTCCCATACACCGTCGCACTGATGGTCTTGCCATAATGATTGACGGTCTCAAGCCCACCGACACTGACGGTGGTGCCACTCGCTGTGCCCCAGACGGTCTGCCGACCACCCGCTTGCACGGTGTTGCTCACGCCTGAGCCGTAAATAAGCGTACTGCCCGCAATGAGGGCGCTGATCGTACTGCCACTGCACAAGACCGTCTCGGTGCCGCCACTTAAAACAGTCGAGCCACTCAGCGTCCTGCCACCGGACACCGTGTAGCTCTGACCATTGCTCACCACGAGCGGGCCCGCGGACGTTGCACCCGACACGACGATCTCGCTTGAACCGCCGCTCGTGATGAACTCCTCGACCGTGGTGCCAGAGCCAATGGACAGGCCGCCGCTCACTGTCAGTGTGGCAGCAAGCAATTCGGAGCCACCGCGGAGAATGCCACCGTTATCCGTCACGGACCCATAGATGTGACCACTGCCGTCAAGCACACCGGCCGATACAATGATCGAGCTTTGGGTGAAGGCACCGTTCACAATTGTGGAGCCACCACCCTGCAAGAAGCTGCCTGAGCCGGTGACGACACCGCCATCACTCAAGGTGCCGTAGTTGTTGAAATTCCCATTGTTGGACAGCGTGGCGCCGTACGCAATATTAAACGTGCCGCTAGAGTCATTGCGCACACCGAGGGAATAGTCATTGACGAAGCTGCCGCCAGAGAGGTTATTGATTGTACCGGCATTCGACGTGTACGCCGAGTACGACGAATCGTATTGACGGAACTCACCCGCGTTGTTGATCACGCCACCGCTGGCATTCACAAATAACGCGCTCCCGAAATAACCACCATTATTTAGGATCTGGCCGCCTGACACGTTCGTGATGGTGCCAAAGTTCGACACCGTCGCACCATAATTATGAAACACGCCACTGTCTGTCATCGAGATGAGGCCACCTGACGTATTGGTCAGTTGCTCCCCCACCCGTGCATTAATTTGCAAAGTGGCAGCGGATCCGACGTCGATCTCACCTGAGTTCGTAAGCGAGCCATAATTCTGCAGCCCGTAATAGCCACCAGTAGTGCCTGAGACGTTCAGTAGATTTAAGGTGCCGCCGTTACTCAACACACCATTGTTGATGAAACGGTAGTTAGTGTTCATCGTGGCTCCAGAGGCGTTCACCACAGTGGCGTCATTCTTGAAATACTGAGTATTCAGTGTCCCACCGGCGGTATTGTTGAACGTGCCGGATTGGTTAAAACTCTTAGACGCATTATCAATCGTGCCGGAGTTATAAACCGTGCCACCACTGCGGTTGTAGATCGATGAATAGTTCTTAATCGTACCGCCATTATCTAGGCTGCCAACATTTTTCAATATACCGCCACCGCCATTCACCAATAAACCCACATTGTTGAATGTGCCCTCATTGATAAACTGACCGACATTAGACGTCACCGCGCTTTGCGCATTGTAGAACGAACCCGAGGAGCCGTTACTCAAGAGGCCTGTATTTAGTACGGCGCCGCTGTTATTAAATGAGCCGCCATTATCCAGAACCGTTTTATTTATAAGAAAAGCAAAATTGTTGAGTGCGCCCTGATTTGTCAGCGCGGCGCCTTTGTTCCACAAGAGGCCATAATTATTGACGGTAGCGCCCGCGCGTTGACCAAGGTCCCGCTGCCGGACGTGCCTCCTTGGGCGTAAAAACCAACTCCCAGAAATCCACCATCATTATTAATGGTGCCGCCACTGTAGTTGTGAATGCTTCCATCACCGCCAACATTCAGGAAGCCTCGGTTATTGATTACCGCGCTGTTCGCATTATTCAGAGCGCCGTCAACCGTGATGATGGCCCCGTATATGTTAGCTGAGACAGCTATAAAACTTTCCCCAGCAGAGCCGTTATTCAGCACCCCACCACTCTGGTTATTAAAGGTGGCGCCGGACTGCACACTCAAATACCCGGCCGAGGCCGACACGTAGTAACCATTCGGTGGGGCAAATACTACATCGCCACGTCCCAGTTGATTGAAGGTCCCGTAGTTATTGATGACACTAGCGCCCTGCGCAACGAAAAGACCCCCGCTGCGATTATCAATTTGGCCACCACTGAAATTAGTGATGGTCGCGCCGCTGGTGTTATCCAGAATGCCCGAGTTTGAAATCACACCGGAATTGGTCAGGGAGCCAAAGTTGCTGAGCACGCTGCCACTGTCAGCGACTAGGCTTGCACCCAGATAGTTGGCAAGACTGCCTTTGTTGAGGAGCAAGCCACCGCTATCAACGGTGAGCGATGCGCCGCTCAAGTTATTCAGCGTACCACCAGACTCTATAAGTCCCGAATAGTTCAAATGACGATTCGGCACCACGTTGGACGCTGTCGTTCCGTTCGAGACGGTAAATATTGGAGGAGAAGCCATGAAGGAATCCTGTTATGAATGCAATGAAGACGTATTGTATTAGTGAGACCTGAACATCAATCGCTTGCGCATCCAACACATACGATGCATCGCGCGATTATAAAAAAAACGTCACAGCGATTGACCGTGTGCGCTCGGCGCACGCCGTGTCTGGCATGCGGCGAACGATCGATCATGGCGTGAGAAACGGTGTGAGACCTGGTGTGATCGACGCTGGACTGGCACGCGAAAGCTCCACTGACCGGTTGAACAGGCACGACACCATCTGATCGAACCCGAGTTCCGCACTGACACCGCCTGCTCTGTACGCGCCGCGATGGTGCAGACTCTGCACCATACGCGCAAGCGAGACATCGGTCACGTTTCTGCGCAACGATCAGCATCTCGTGCACCACATGCGAAACGTTATGTTGAATCAGCGGCCGCCCGCGCTTTGTGCACCTGACAATCTGCAGCGACAGGGTCACACGCAAGGGCGGCGCAGGACGCCGCGCACCCAAGCGCACTCAAACCGAGGGGCGCGCCTCGGTGTTCAGTTTGATGAGCGCAGTGACACGTGCCGCACTGCATCGCGCGGCGTCTAGATGGACGGCACATGCTCCAGCATGCGCTCGCCGAGTCCAATCGCTTGATCGACGGGCATCGTTTCGCCTTTGCTCGCCTCCAGCGTGTAGTGTGCGGCCGTTATAAAGAGTTCGCGGAACTCAGGTAACGGCAACTGCTGGCGCGCAAGTGCGTACAAGCGAATAAAAAGCTCAAATTTTCTTTGCAAATACACAATCATCATGAGTTCCAAGAACGCATGCGTGGCCGCGATCTTCAAATCCCCCGCCGCGAACAGATTCAGCAAGGACTCGTCATCCATGTAACGCCATAAATTAAACAGGCCATGAAAACCAAAGGTGGGCCCACTCACGAGACACCGCTCGTATGAAAACCGATCAGCCAGCCCGGGTGGCGCGAAGCGCATCCCCGCCTCTGTTTCCAAATACGGGCGTATCGCGCGCGCAATCCACACATCCTCGGCTACATTAAACCCGGCACTAAAACGCGGTTGCGCTAAGACCTGCAGTAGCTTGGCCGATCGCAACGAGAAGCCGCCGTTGCCGACGTTCATCTCATCGGGATGCCAATGCCAGCGCGCACCGATGTAGTCGTACTGCAGGAACTCGTTCGTCCAAGCGCGTGGGTGAACGACATAGCCGTCCCACTGGATAATGAGGACAAACTCGGTGTCGATATACCGATGCAACTCCCGCAACATAAACGCCGAATACTCGTTGGACGAGTTGATGCGTGGAATCACCCGGTGCTCAAATGGACCCTCTACGGCCGTATCCGACAGCAATAGCGCCCGCCCAAACTGACACATGGTCGCCGAATACGCGAGTGCCTTTGCCGCAAAGGTGGGGTTCGTGCAGTCCACCGCGCAAACTGTCACTTGTGGGAGTGTTGGCTTCATGCTGTGACGCACCGCGGTATACCTACGAAAGAGACGCTTATCTACACTGTACGGCACGGTGACTCATCGCGTCGACCGCTCACCTACTCAACCAACGCGGCATGGTCTTGTGCGTGCACCGCTAGGTCCGCGCCGTCACGGGTATCTGACGGCAGGTCGGCATAGGTGACAGCACATTGCGGCCACCTGGCCCACGGGGCCGGCTGTTGCCGGAGCCGCCAAAGCCCGTGGCAGGCTCGTTCCACACGGATTGCAATGAATCTAAGGCACACGCAACGACACGCTTATTTTTTTAACGTCTAGCGCGCAACCCTCATTGAATTGGTCGGGGCGAGAGGATTTGAACCTCCGACCCCTTGCACCCCATGCAAGTGCGCTACCAGGCTGCGCTACGCCCCGACCGAGGGATGGTCGCTTACCGACCTAAACTGAACTCCGTTAGTGTACGGGAACCTTAACGCGAACTCTATGTGCGCCTTGAGACGAGCGCGCTTAACGACGCAATAATTTCAGCAACTCTTCAAGTTCCACGCGCACTTGCCGCACGATCTGTTGGCTTTGCGAGGAATCGTCACGGGCTTCAGTCCCTGCGAGACGTTGGCGCGCGCCGCCGATGGTGAACCCTTCTTCGTACAGCAGCGCCCGAATCTGGCGAATCACTAACACGTCTTGACGCTGATAGTAGCGACGGTTGCCGCGACGCTTCACCGGCTTTAGCTGCGGAAATTCTTGTTCCCAGTACCGCAGCACGTGTGGCTTGACACCGCACAGGTCGCTCACCTCGCCAATAGCGAAGTAGCGCTTACCCGGTATTGCCGGTAGCTCGGCGTTATTGCTCGGTTCCAACATACGCTTCGACGCGTGCCTTTAGTTTTTGCCCTGGACGAAAAGTTACCACGCGACGCGCGCAGATCGGAATTTCCTCGCCGGTTTTTGGATTTCGTCCCGGGCGCTGATTCTTGTCGCGTAAATCAAAATTGCCAAAGCCCGACAACTTGACTTGCTCACCTTGGGATAGCGCTGCTCGCGCCTCCTCAAAAAATAGATCCACTAACTCACGCGCTTCGCGCTTGTTAAGGCCGAGCTGGTCAAACAGCGCTTCGGCCATTTCTGCTTTTGTCAGTGCCATCGTAATTGTCCCACCTCAGTCCCTAAACACGCCGCCGACGTCGCGTCCCAATTGCTGCCGCACGGCCAGCATGGCGTCATCGACTTCGGACTCCGTTAGAGTCCGTAATAACTCCTGAAAAATCAAGCCTAAAGCGACGCTTTTTCGACCGGTTTCGATCCCGGGCCCCCGATAGACGTCAAATATGACTAGTGTGTGCTTCAGACTTGAGGCCGCAACAGTAACAGAAGCACGCAACTGATTGAAAGTGATTGTTTCGTCAATGACCACGGCAAGGTCGCGCCGCACGGCCGGAAACTTGGAGACCTCCGCCGCCGATGACACGGCGGCGACCGTCAACGCATCCATGTCGACTTCAAAAAGATACGGCGCGTGGCTTAAATCCAAGACTTTGACGAGTTGTGGATGCAGCTCGCCGAGCCACCCACACGGACCCGCGGACCCGAGCACGCGGGCGCTGCGCCCCGGATGCAAGCACGGCAGTGCATCAACCCGCAGCTCGAGCCGTCTGCCACTTGCGGTAAAGAGCGCTTCCAGATCGTTTTTAAGATCATAAAAGTCGGCTAAGCGCTTCGGTATGCCCCACTGCTCGCTGACCGCGGGCCCAAACCATAGGCCAGACAGCGTATTAATTTCTCTTAAATCAGTATCTTGAATAACAAACCTACGGCCGAACTCGAAGATCTTGACCCGCGGCTGCTGCCGCCTCACATTGTCACCCAACACTTTCAGTAGCCCCGGCCACAGCGAGACCCGCATCTCGGCCAGCTCCGATGAGATCGGGTTTTTAAGGCTAAGCGCAGTGCTCTTTGGAAAGAGGAGCCGCTGCATCTTGGGATCCACAAACGTGTAATTAATGACTTCGCTGTAGCCGCGCGCAACCAGCGTGTCAGCCAGCTGCTCAGGCGCAATAACCCCTTCAGGAACGAGCCCTGGCCGTTGCGGCATCGGCGCGTCGATCTCAGGAATGGCGTTGTAGCCGTAGATACGCGCGACCTCCTCCACCAAATCCGCACTCTGGGTCACGTCAAATCGCCAACTCGGCGCCAACGCCCGCACGCCATTTGCACTCTCCTCAACGACAAAACCGAGCGAGGATAAGATGCTGACTACTTGGGCCGGCGCAACACTTACACCCAGTAAGCGCGCAAGATACGCGTGACTCAGATCAATGGGCTGGCGCGTCGGCAGCGCATGCGCCTCACTCTTCTCCACAACAGGACCTGCGCTGCCGCCGGCGATTTCCAGCAGCAAGGCCGTTGCGCGTTCAAGTGCCCGTAGTTGACCTGTAGGATCAACCCCACGCTCGAAGCGTTGCGCCGCGTCGGTCACGAACCCCAAGCGCCGACCACGGCCAGCGATGGCATCAGGGTTAAAAAAAGCAACTTCCAAAAAGACATCGCACGTGTCATCAGCAATCGCACTTTTAAGTCCACCCATGACACCCGCAAGACCCACCGGGCCCGTGGCGTCCGCGATGACCAGCATGTCAGGCTCAAGCGTCACCGTGCTGCCCTCAAGCAAAGTTAACGTCTCACCCGCAGCTGCGAGACGCACTTCAAGAAACGACTGCAACTGCCGCAAGTCATAGGCGTGCATCGGCTGGCCGAGTTCTAGCATCACGTAGTTGGTGACATCGACCAACGGGCCGCGACTGCGTAACCCCGCCCGTCGCAAACGCTCTTGCATATACCAAGGCGTCAACGCCTTCGGGTTTAAACCCACTAGCACGCGTCCTGCAAGACGCGGGCAGGCATTGGGTGCGCTTAGGCGCGTTTCTAGCGTGTTTGGCACTGTCGCTGCCACAGCGGGAACTTGCGGCACTTTAAGCGCGGTGTTGCGCAGCACGCTGACTTCGCGCGCGAGCCCCAACACGGAGAGCGCATCGCCGCGATTTGGCGTGAAATTCACCGTCAACACAGCATCATCAAGCGTCAAGGCCTCGCGTAGATTCTGTCCCGTCGTTGCATTGGCGGGCAACTCGAGTAAGCCTTCAGAGTTTTCGCCTAAACCCAGTTCACGCGCCGAGCACAGCATGCCAAAGGACTCAATCCCGCGCAGTTTGGCGCGCCGAATGACCACATCTCCTGGCAAGCGTGCCCCCACTTGAGCAAGTGGGACCTTGATACCGGGGCGCACGTTTGAGGCGCCACACACAATCGTCGCTGTTTGCGAGTCCGCACCGAGCACCTGACACACGTTGAGTTTATCCGCATCTGGATGGCGTTCGGTTTTCAGCACCTCGGCCACGACCACGCCCGTGAACGGCGGTGCAGCAGGCGTGACCGCTTCCACCTCAAAACCTGCCATGGTCAAAAGCTTTGCCAGCGCACTCACATCGGTACCGACATCAACGTACTCAGCAAGCCACGCGACACTCAATTTCATAACTTACAACCGGCCGAACTGGCTTAAGAAGCGCAGATCATTCTCAAAAAAGGCCCGCAGATCCGTCACGTCATAACGCAACATTGCGAACCGCTCAATGCCCATGCCAAAGGCATAGCCACCAATGGCTTCCGGATCCAAACCGCAGTTGCGCAGCACATTCGGGTGCACCACGCCACACCCCAGCACCTCGAGCCATCCGGTGTGCTTGCAGATGCGACAGCCCTTGCCTTCGCAAAACGCGCACTGACAATCGACCTCTGCCGACGGCTCGGTAAACGGGAAGTAGGATGGGCGCAAACGAATCTCTAAGGGCTTTTCAAAAAACGCTGACACAAAGCGCCGCAAAATGGCTTTTAAATGTGCGAAGCCAATGTTCTCGTCCAGCACCAATCCTTCCACCTGATGAAACATCGGCGTGTGCGTTTGATCGGAATCACAGCGATACACGCGACCGGGCATAATCAAACGCAGTGGCGGCGCAGTTGTTTGCATCGCGCGCACTTGCACCGGGGATGTGTGCGTGCGTAGCAAGCGCCCATCGCCAAAATAAAAAGTGTCGTGCATGGCGCGCGCTGGGTGATTGGCAGGAATGTTCAGCGCCTCAAAATTATGAAAGTCGTCCTCAACTTCAGGGCCTTCGACCACGCTAAAACCGGCACGCTTAAAGATCTCCTCGATTCGTAGTCGTGTACGGGTCACAGGATGCAGTGCTCCCGGGCTATCACCGCGACCCGGTAAGCTCACATCGATGGTGCCAGCAGCAAGTTCACGAGCAATCGCCGCCTCCGCAAGCACTGCGGCCCTCGCCTCAATCGCCTGAGTTAAGGTGACTTTGGCGACGTTTATGCGTGCACCAGCAGCCGGCCGCTCGGCGACCGCCAAGGCACTGACGCCTTTTAACTGTTCGGTGATCGCGCCTTTTTTACCCAAGAGGCGCACGCGCACATCGTCAAGCACCGCTTCAGAGGCGGCCCCATCGATCTGGCCAAGCCCATGCGCAACAAGGCTCTCGAGGTCCAAGGTAAAGACTCCGGTAACGAACGCGCAAAACCCATGCGGTTTGCCCGCATGGGTCCTATCACGCGCCCCTCAGTTTAGGCGGCCGCTGCGGTCGAGGCTGTCGCGCTCGCGGCCTTGATCGATTCAATGATTGCCGCAAATGCCGCGGGCTCATTGACCGCCAAATCCGCCAATGCCTTGCGATCGATCCCGTAGCCCATGAGCTTCAAGCCGGCAATCAGCTGGCTGTAGCTCATGCCGTGCACGCGTGCTGCGGCATTCAAGCGCTGAATCCACAGCGAGCGATAATCCCGCTTCTTGATCTTGCGACCCGCATAGGCGTACTGACCTGCCTTGATGACGGCCTGCTTCGCAACCCGAAACACTTTGCTGCGGGCGTTAAAATAGCCCTTGGCTTTTTTCAGAATCTTTTTATGACGGCGTCCAGCGATGACGCCCCGTTTTACTCGTGCCATGACATTCTCCTGACGTGGTGTCTATCGGTCTAGTGGTTCGGCAGCAACTGCGCGACCCGATTGACATCGGTTTCGTGAACCATTTTCCCTGAGCGCAGCTGGCGCTTACGCTTCGAGGGCTTCTTCGTCAGGATGTGACGCTTATGGGACTGACCGCGTTTGAAGCCGTTCGCCGTTTTGCGAAAGCGCTTCGCCGCAGCCCGGTTGGTTTTCAACTTAGGCATCGACTCTTACTCCTACCAGACGCTCTATGCGCTGGCACTTTTTGTAACCCGTTCACACTCGAGTGCTCTTGCGAGCCATCGAGGCTTAGGGCGGGCTCGATCAGGAATCACTCCCCGATCGGTCACTTGTAAACACGCAAACGCGCGTTTTTTTAATCGCGGCGGTTAGCCCACCGCGGTCAAAATCGTTGCTACTTCTTCTTCGCCGCAAACATCATGACAAGCTGCTTGCCTTCCATCAGCGGCGTCTGCTCAATCACCGCGTGCGGTGTTAAGTCAGCCACCAAGCGATCCAGCATGCGCCGGCCCACTTCTTGGTGAGCCAACTCGCGACCACGATACCGCAAGGTGACCTTTGCCTTATCCCCTTCCGACAGAAACCGGATGATGTTACGCAGCTTGATCTGGTAATCATTCTCATCGGTTCCGGGCCGGAATTTGATTTCCTTGACCTGGATCTGCTTCTGCTTGCGTTTCGCGGCATGCGCCTTTTTGTTTTGTTCGAACAAAAACTTGCCGAAGTCCATGACTCGACACACTGGCGGTTCCGCGTTCGGCGACACCTCGACAAGATCCATGGTCTGCGACAGTGCCAAGGCCAATGCCGCAGCGCGTGTCATGACGCCTGCCTGGCTGCCGTCTGCAGCTATGACGCGCACTTCCGGCGACAGGATCTCTTCGTTGCGCCGTACGCGCTTGGTAGTTGAGATAGGTCAATCCTCCAAAACGTGACGGCCGCGGCCCGCAATCGCGGATCGTAACAGCGCCGCCACTGCATCCAGTGACATGGCACCCAGATCCTTACCCGATCGCGTGCGCACGGCCAATGACCGGGACTCGACTTCCCGGTCTCCCGCTACCAGCAGGTACGGGACCCGCTTCAGCGTATGTTCGCGAATCTTAAAGCCCACCTTCTCGTTACGCAAGTCGGATTCGACCCGAACCCCCTGATTTCTCAGGAATTCAGTGCATTCGGCGGCAAATACGCCCTGCCGCTCGGTAATATTCAGTACCACGGCCTGCGTGGGCGCGAGCCAAACCGGAAATTTGCCGGCGTGGTGCTCGATCAAAATCGCTAAAAACCGCTCGAATGAACCCAAGACGGCGCGATGTAGCATCACAGGCGTCTTGCGACTGCCATCCTCGGCAACATACTCAGCCCCTAAGCGCGAGGGCACCACAAAATCAACCTGCAAGGTGCCACATTGCCAATCCCGACCAATCGCATCGCGGAGCACAAACTCAAGTTTCGGGCCATAAAACGCGCCCTCGCCTGGATTTAAGGTGTAACTCAAGCCGGCAGCCTCAACCGCGCTTTTGAGCGCGCTTTCGGCTTTATCCCAAATCGCATCAGACCCTGCGCGTTTAATCGGACGATCCGAGAACTTCACCAGCACGTCCTCAAACCCAAAATCTTTGTAAATGCTGATCAGAAGCTCGCAAAACGCAACTGTCTCAAGACTGATCTGATCCTCGGTACAAAAAATATGCGCATCGTCCTGGGTGAAGGCCCGCACGCGCATCAAGCCGTGCAAGGCGCCGGAGGGCTCATTGCGATGGCACGACCCGAATTCGGCCAACCGTATCGGCAGATCGCGATAGCTCTTCATACCCTGCTTGAAAATCAGCACGTGACCCGGGCAGTTCATTGGCTTTACCGCAAGTGTGCGGTTTTCGCTCTCGGCAATGAACATCAAATCGCGATAATTGTCCCAGTGACCGGTGGCCTCCCACAGGCTGCGATCCAGCAGCTGCGGCGTGCGCACTTCTTTGTATTCCGCGTAACTTAACCGCTCGCGTAAGTAGCTTTCGACCTCGCGCCACAACGTCCAGCCCGCCGGGTGCCAAAACACCGAGCCCACTGCCTCTTCCTGTTGGTGAAACAGATCGAGCTCACGCCCAATACGCCGATGATCGCGCTTCTCCGCTTCCTCCAGGCGCGTCAAATAGGCGGCTAGATCTTTCTCGGTCAGCCACGCAGTGCCGTACACCCGCTGCAGCATGGCGTTTTTCGCGTCCCCGCGCCAATAGGCGCCAGCGAGTTTCATGAGCTTAAATGCTTTGAGTTTGCCGATGGAGGGCACATGCGGGCCACGACACAAATCAAACCAATTGCCTTGGCCATACAGACTAATGTCTTCATCGCCAGGAATGCTCTGAATAATCTCAGCCTTGTAGTGCTCGCCCATGCCCTTAAACAACGCGATCGCTTCATCGCGGGCCATGACGCGCCGCACGACCGGTGTGTCGGCTTTCGCAAGCTCCCTCATCTTCGCTTCGAACAGCGCAAGATCCTCAAGTGTGAAAGGACGCTCAAACGCAAAATCGTAAAAAAATCCATCGTCGATGACAGGCCCGATGGTCACTTGCGCCGTGGGGTAGACCGCTTGCACTGCTTGGGCGAGTAAATGCGCCGTGGAGTGGCGGATGATTTCCAGGGCTGCCGGGTCTTTCTCGGTCACTACACCTAAGCGTACATCGTGCTCAATTCGATACGAGGTATCGACCAGCCGATCATCCACACGGCCAGCCAAGGCCGCCTTCGCTAGGCCGGCGCCTATGCTCAAAGCCACCTCGGCCACCGTCACCGGTTGGTCGAACTGGCGCTGACTGCCATCGGGTAGCGTAATGACCGGCATCGCATTGGCCTTGCTGTGTAAACCACTCAGTGTAGCAAAGCTCACGCCACTAGAGGCTAATAATCGCCTCCTGCGGCGATAGAAAACTGCCGCGCCTCTTTAACTAAAGGCGCAGGCCACCATCGGAACTTTAAGGCGTCGCCGCGGGAATCTGGTATAGATCAATGGTGGTACCGATGCGCTCGACCGGGACGTAGGCGTCTAGCCAGTCAAAATGACGGGGGGCACGCATACCCGCCAATGCAGTGACTGCAACCCAGCCAGTGGTAAGCTGATCTGCCTGCAACAGCGTGTAATGGGGCAAGGGCTCACGACTTAAGTCGGCGGTTCCTTGGTAGGCGAGCGCGACATGCTCGATATGACGCTCAGCGAGGCGCACAGTGAGGCGCTTGAAATCCTGGCCCCAGTCTAGATCCGAATCAATGAGCACGTGCCGTGGCTCGGGCGCCAACCCGTTAAAGTACGCAAGATAATCGGGCCACACAGCAAGCGTGCACGCCTGCCACGCCATTAAGGCAACCAGCGCTGCGCGCACCAACAGCGCGGCCCTCTGCCACTTTAAATCACGTGTCCACTGCCACGCGCGGGATACCCCTGCCACACTGCCGATCGCGAGCAACGGATACAGAATCAACACATGGCGCACACCGATATTGATATGACTGAACACGCTCACAAACATCAGCAAGGTCACAACGAGCAGCAATGGTAGGCAGTCGTCATATACCCGGCGTCGCACACCTGAAATCGCAAGCGCAATGAGGCCACTGACACCGCACAACAGCAACGGAATGGGCGTCTTAACCGCCAGCGCAACGAGGTAAAAATACCACCAGCCATTAGTGCGTGACCGACCAAGCAGATACGACAAATGCCCGGTGTTGTTGTGCACAGACACGGCCTCTACGCCACCAACTAACCATTGCAGCGCTTTCGGCACTGGCACATACGAGAAAAACTGGTATGCCTCGTCATGTAATGCGCCAGGGGTGTAGCCGAATACGTAGCCCAAAGCCGGGTTATAGTGGTGCGCGGAATCGGTTAGGTAAATAAACTGACCGCCGTAAGCGAGCGTTAGTACCGCAATGACTAGCAGCGTCCCTGCCGAAACGCCGGCGATGCGTCGTGAGCGTTGAGAGACCGCTGAGTGCCCCACTCCACCCACATCCGGGACGTATTGTTGTACGGAATGCAGGCATAGCAACACAAAAAAACCAAGTCCGATAAACGGGATCGCCGACAGCTTGGTGCCGATCGCAAGCCCCGTCGCGAAACCAACAAACACAGCGTCACGCACGCGATTGCATGACAGCCAACGTTTTAGCGCATAGAGGCTCATAAGACACGTGGCTGCGGCTGGCACGTCCAATGTCGCAAGCGCGGCGTGACCGATCAACACGGGCGTCGTCGCCACGACAAGCGCCGCGATGAGCGCTTCATGCTGCTGGAGAACCAACCGTGCCCACAAAAAAGTCGCGGTAATTAAGAGTGCGAAAAACGGCAACGCGCCCAAACGGGCAAGCGTGAGATACAAACTATAGTGCCCACCGCTGTACAGCAACGCAACGCCTTCTGGTCGGCCGTCGGGGGGCGCTTTGCCTTGCGAACGCGCGCCTGCGAGGTACGGACCCAGCGCGAACATGACCCGAGCCAGGGGTGGATGTTGAATGTCATAGTCGTACTGCCCGCGGTCAACCAAGTCCATGCCGGCGGCAATATGTTCCGGCTCGTCCCATGTGTGACCGAAGACATGCCACGTGGAGGCGGACACGCTCATGCCGAGCACCATGACGGCCGCAAGGCCAAGCCACCAGCGTCTCGTCAATTGGGCTGAAGGTGCTGCGTACTGACCCACTCGCGTCCTCAATGTGCTACGAACCGGACCCATCATAGCGACTCAGAGGTGAAGGACAGCTTAAGATTCTCTATGCTGTCGGTATGGAAGCCTTTTTTATATCCGCCGGAGTCGTCGCACTCGCCGAGATTGGCGACAAGACCCAATTGCTCGCATTTGCATTGGCGGCCCGTTATCGGCGGCCTGTGCCGATTATCATTGGTATCGTGCTCGCGACGCTTGCCAATCATGCGCTCGCAGGCGCCATTGGCGCCTATGTGCTGCAGCGACTTGGCCCAGGGCTACTGCACTGGCTGTTGATTGGCTCGTTTTTGGGGATGGCGATCTGGGTGCTGATCCCTGATAAACCGCCGCGCGAGGACGGGCCGCCGATCGCGTCGTTGAGTCTGGTGCTCACTACGACAGTGGCATTTTTCATGGCAGAAATGGGCGACAAGACCCAGTTTGCCACGATCGCGCTAGCGGCTCGATATGCGTCTTTTTACGCTGTCGTGGCCGGCACCACCACAGGAATGTTGCTGGCGAATGTGCCTGCTGTGTTACTCAGCCAGCGACTAGCCGAACGGGTGCCCACCGTGTGGGTACACCGTACAGCGGCGCTGGTGTTTTTGGGCATAAGCGTGGCGCTCCTGGTCAGCCCCATGCCGAGTACCTTAAGCCCCTAGTCGCAGCCCCGACGAGGGAAGTTGCTGTGTGGCTCCCGCTCCAGTATTCTCGGCGTCCCAGTTACGGGCGCGTAGCTCAGCGGTAGAGCACTTCCTTGACATGGAAGGGGTCACAGGTTCGATCCCTGTCGCGCCCACCAAAATATCCATATAAATAGTCACTTGGATATTTATTAACACCGCCCAAAATCAGCGCTGTTGACCTGCCGAGCCTTTCCCGGGCGAGCTAAGCAATTGCGTTTCGATCTAGATCGTCACGCAACCTCTGCAGACTGCGGCCAACCGCCTTGCATGAGCTCACTAAGGATAAATATCACTAATGCCTGATATATGCATACGTTTATATGTATAATACAGGCATGGAATTTACGTGTAACGAAGCCAAGAACGAGAAGAATATCCAGGAAAGAGGACTTCCATTGTTGGCCGCTCGGTTGATGTTTACCGGCAGCTTGATGGTCTACGAAGACACCCGCAAGGCCTATCCGGAGAAACGCTTTATCGGATACAACTTCATTGAAGCGAGATTGATGGTAGTCGTGTTTTGCTACCCACACGAAAATCAAACTCATATCATTTCTTTTAGAAAGGCAAACCAACGTGAAATCAAAAAACTTAACGATCAAAAAATCTAAATCTGCAGCAATAATTAACTGGGACTTGGTAAATAAATCACCGAAGTCTGATGTGCCAGACCAAGACAGTCCCGAGCTAACATCTAAGAATCTTGCGAAGATGCGCCCACTGAATGATGTACTCAACATTGGGAAAACCCGCATTACAATCATGCTCGATGAATCAATCGTCCGGTCCTACAAACAAAAAGCCAGCGGACGTGGATACCAGACACTAATTAATGAGACTTTACGAAAAGGTCTTGAGATCGACAGCATCAAAGACGCACTACGTGAAGTGTTGCAAGAGAAAAGATAATTGAGGTATCCGCGCCAGGTCGTCGCGCTTGCATAGGTGAACTGAGGAAAACGTGGGAGTGACCGCTTACACGGCCAACAAGTACCGGACCTGTCATATGGGAGCGCTTCCGGCTTCTCTGTAACAATCGGGACCAGAATCACCGGCCTCTGTTTGAGGCGCATCCACTGACTGCGACCCGGCTGTATTGCGGGACGACCGAGGCCAGTCGGAAATAACGATGCTCACCCGGTTGGCTTTTGCCCACAAGGCGTGGGTGACGTTCGCACCGCTAGATAGTCGGGAATGCGCCCGAACGGACCCGCGGGGCTTCCTAGTTCATTAACTCGGCGTTGTAGATTGTGATCAAGATCCGCGTGCCCCCGACGGCTTGTTATTTGATGCCACACAAGCGGCTACCGACGCTCATCGCCGCGTTGAATGATTCGATCATAAGCTCGCTCGATGCCAATACTGGCCCGGCTTGATGATCACAAAATCTCTAAACGAGCCGATCGCCAATAAATCGCGATCCACCGTCACCAAAAATGAGGCTCGCGCAGCAACAGCCGTGCCGAAGATCGGAAGGTCTTGGATGTCTCTACATGCATGTTCTGGAATGGGCTGCGGCACTACGATGCTTGCGATCTGGCGCAGAAAACGCTCGGCTTCGCGTCTAGCGGACGCAGGAAACATGAACTGAGTATCGAGTTTGCGCTCGAACTCACCAAGGATGAACTCTGAGAGCACGAGTTCGTGACGAACGATGATATCTTCCAATAACTCGGAACAAACGCCGGCACGACTGATGTGTGCAGCGATCAGTACCGATGTATCAAGAACGATTCTCACTAATCGTCTAGGGCCTGAAAGACATCTTCGTCCGTGCGTACGCCCTGTGATTGCGCATGCGCAACCAGGCGTGATCTAAGCGACCGATATTCTGAAACCCTCAGAAACCGACGAAGCGCATCCCGAGCAAAATCACTCTTTGAAATACCCAGCTCCGAGCACTGCCGATCAAGCGCCGCTTCAAGGTCTGGGGGTACGCGGAGAGTAAGCGTAGACATGTATTACTACGTAACACGATCGCTATGGGCATTCAATAGGCGCATCTCGGTCAGGTCTTCCCATGCCATCTGAATGATTGCCGAGATATCGCCTTGTGAAAGTTTTGAGAGACGTTGAGAGTATTTAGTCTCCATAGCAGTGCTCCATGACTAAACGATGAGCCTCTAGTTCTACCAGTTGGAATTCCCAGCAAAGTCGTGACCTGACGCGGGATAACTGGTTTAGCCAGATGTTTCCTACAAGTGGGAACTGGAAAATCACTTACGAAGTATCCCAAAAAACGGTGTGCGACATGAAAGAAAATAAGCTAGCCTCAGATCACTGCGTAAGGTACCTAAAGACTGGGCCAGTTAAAGCAGGTCGGTCTATCGTCACGCTCGCATCAAGGAACGAAGGGAAACCACGGTGGCGCGCTCTGTCGCGCGATTCTGTAGACCTACTGCTTTAAAATAAGGAAGTGGTGCATGGGTGCACGGTTTCACTTCTTTTGTTAAGAAATGGGAAAATTGTGAAAATCCGTATTTTTATTGTATTCCACAAGGTATTCGATGAATGTGTTTTGCGACACTTCTCATCCACTGAGAGAAAAAATTGGTTTGTGCCGTATGCGGTCAATGAAGCTCATTCAAAGCGCGTGATTGATCGCACAGGTATGAGTCATGAATTGGACGCTGGATGCCGAGATTTTTGTCTCTTTGAATACAATCAGGTCAATTATTTCCCAGAACTTCAACGCAGTGGGTTTATGGAGACATCTTGTTACGTGCATGTGCTTGCCAATCAATTAGCCGATGACGTTGATTACATCGGCGTGTGTCAATACGACATGCGTTGGACTGAAGAGGCCACTGCTCTAGTGCGCGAACTGTCACAAGTGCCATCTGGGAGACCGTATGGATTTGGAATATCCGTAGGTCCCATGATGGCCTCCAGCGGTGAAATGCACCCGTTGGCATTTACGGCATTAAGAAACTGGTCCTTCCTTTTGAATCACTATAATAGATTTTTCTCCACGAACTTGGCCCCGAGTATGTTGATACAAAAGCCTTTCACCTTGTATCAAACATACTTACTGCCAAAACATGAATTTTTTGCTCTTGCCGCTTGGTTACAGCAGCTATGTAAAGACGTGTTCCCATGGGCGTGTAGTCCTCCATATGAGACACATTGGGGGTCGTTGGGAGGCTATACGGAACGTGCGGCTTCGCTATTCTTTGCTGCCCGAGTGCATACTCAGCAACTTATATTTAGTGGGCTTCCGCTTGATCATGATGAGACCATATCTGAGACCTTAGGTGTGGATAAAGAGCATTATGGATAGAGACGAGCACAGTGGGCCCTGCCTTACTAAGGCGCTCTAAAAGATGAGGTTGATCGGGAACCAACAACGAATCAGTTTGAAAGACTCGCCAAATCGCTTCAAGTCGTAGTCTGCAGCGCCATCGGGCTCGGATCGCACAGAAACTCTGCACCGCCTGCCGTTTTTCCGCAAAGACATTACTTGCTGCTCGAATGCGCCGCGGGACGTATTTCAGGGGCGACGAGCCAACAATCTTAAGTCAATATAACGTCGCAATCGTGTGCCACGAGCTCGCCTGGGCGCGGCAAAGCTCGCACATGCCGCGAATGATGAGCCGACCCTTTTTTAATGAAACCGCCCCGTGGAATGTACTTTTTTTCAGGGAAAGTTCGCGAGCCTGCCGAGGTTAAGACCGCTCCATCAGACGCTTTGTAGTGACCATAGAAGCAACGAGTCTTAGCTAAGGACCATCTTGTTAGCTACAATAGATGGTCAAGCGCATGCACTGCGCTCACCAATCGATCAGTGACAACCATACGATGGGCGCGATGCGCCCTTGCGGATTATTCGGGGAGATAAAGCAATATGAGCCACAACACAGGGAACACCCGCTCGATACGTGCGGCGGTCTGCGCCGCTTTAGGTACAGCGCTTTTTGCTGGTGCGACAGGCGGCGTACTCGCCGACACCGCAAGCCCGGGACCCAACGTGTTAACGGACATCATCGTCACGGGCACGCGCCAAGGTGGGATGGCTGTGTTGGACAGCCCCGCTCCCGTGCAGCTACTGAGTGCCGATGCCCTGCGAGTCGCGTCTGGCAGCCCAGATCTGATGTCGACGCTGGCGCAGATCGTGCCGTCACTCAACTTGCAGGCCTTCGGCTTTGATATGGCGGGCCAAACCCTGCAGGCGCGTCTGCGTGGCTTAAGCCCCAACCACGTCTTGATTTTACTCGACGGCAAGCGCCGCCACACAACCGCAAATTTAGCTATCGACACCGGCTCAAGCTTTCAAGGAGGGGCGAATGTTGATCTGAATTTTATTCCCCTCGATTCCATCGATCACATCGAAGTGCTGACTGATGGCGCGGCTGCGCAATACGGTACCGATGCCATTGCGGGTGTTATCAACATTATCCTTAAAAAGAACTCCTCCGGTGGGTCAGTCGCCGCGACTTACGGTGAATACGGCACGCGCGGTGGCGAGACGACCGATATTAGCGGCAACGTAGGCTTTGAGCTCGGTGCTCGCGGCTACTTGAATTTAACCGGCGATTACAAAAAGCACGGGCACAGCTTCGTCGGCGCGATTGACGAGCGCGTTGTAAACCCAGATTTAGTTGACTATCCGATCGACGCGAATATGACGAAAGCGCCTGGCTTTCCCTATTTAAACCGCATCTCCGGTGACGGTGCGGTGACACAAAAGACGGTTCTTCTGAGCGCTGGTATTAAATTCGATGAGAACAGCGAACTGTATTTTGTGGGCAGCTATGGCCACAAAGACGCAGCGTCCTTTGAGAACTATCGTCTGCCGCACAAAGCCCACTATGTCGATCAGACAACGGGGCTCACAGTCTACCCCTACCCGCTTGGCTTCAGCCCGCAAGAGCAAAGCAATGAGACCGACTACCAACTTAATGTTGGCTTCAAAGACGCGTTAGGCGCTTGGAGTTACGACTTAAGCACAGGTTTTGGTAGCGACAAGGTCATCATCTCAACGGTCCACTCGTACAATCCCAGCTACTCGGCGGACTATAATGTCCCAACACCGACGGATTACTACGACGGCTTTCTGAAAGCCACCCAGTGGACAACGACACTCGATGTGAATCGAGACGTCGACATCGGGTGGGCCGGCCCTTTAAACATTGCGTTTGGCGGCGAATACCGTCGGGAGAACTACACCATTGGCGATGGCGTTCCATTGTCTTGGCTCGACGGCGGCGCTGCCGGCTACTCGGGCTTTACGCCGGCGGACGCGGGCTCCCACGACCGCACCAACGAGTCAGTGTATGTGGACTTCGCGGCAAGACCCATCGATAAGCTGCGCATTGATGTCGCAGCACGCTTTGAGCACTACAGTGATTTTGGCAATGCGACGGTTGGCAAGCTGACCGGTCGCTATGATTTTTCTCCTGAGTTTGCACTGCGCGGCACACTGAGTAACGGTTTTCGCGCGCCCACGCTTGCTGAGGAAAACTACACCTCCACCACGGTCTCCCCGAACGCCGCTTACGTACAGTTAGCTCCAAATTCGCCCGGTGGGCGGCTCTTGGGCTTGGGCAATGGCTTGCAACCCGAGCATTCTGTGAATCTCAGTTTAGGCGCGGTCTGGCGTCCTCAGCCGGGCATGAGCGTTACCCTCGATGTGTACCAAATCACAGTCACAAATCGAATCGTTGGGAGTGGCTCCCTAGTCGGCACCGACTACAGCGGCAATGTCATCTCGAGTTTAATTAATGATGCGATTGTTGCGAGTGGCAACCAACTCGACCCCACCGTCGCATTCAAGGGCATTAATGTTTTTGCAAATGGCATCGATACGCAAACCCGTGGTGTCGACTTAGTATTCGATTTCCCCGTCGATTACAGCTTCGGCAAGATTGATTGGTCGATTGGTGCTAATTACAGCAGCACAACAGCCACTAAATATGCGGCCACACCAGCCAATATTGCAGGTGGCAATCCGCCGGTAAATGAACTGTACGACCCGAATACGTACTCGATGCTCACCACCGCGAATCCAAAATACGTGGTTAATCTCGGCGCACTGTACACGCGAGGGAAGTTGTCGGTGAATCTGGTCGAGGCCATTTATGGCCCGTCGTCAGACTTTGAAAGTGATGATGGCGATAACGGCTATGGTGGCCCCTATCCTCAATGCGTACCGCGCGGTGGTTTGTTTATATGCGCAGGCCAGCTTGATTTCTTCGAGAATCATATCCACACGACTGCGATCACAAATCTGGACGTGAGCTACAAACTCAGCGATCAGCTCACTATCAGTGGTGGTGCGCAGAATTTATTTAACACGTTCCCACCATTGATCAACGCCACTCAGTTAGCACACGAAAATAATCCCTACTATGGCGATAACGTCGGCACAAACCAATACGCCTTGTTCTCACCTTTTGGGATTAACGGCGGCTACTACTACCTTAAGGCGCGTTACAAGTTCTAAATAAGCACCGCCCTTGATCGTATCGAGGCGGTAGCGACGTGGTCGCTACCGCCTTTTTCGTTACGGTTCGCGGACATGGATATCGAATAGGGTCACCACGCCGGAATGTCAGATAACCACACCCCAACACGCGATGAGAAGACCGGTCTTAAGCCACTCATTGGTGCGGTTGGGCCTAGCCGTTTTCTATGGATTGTATTCCCCTATGCGGTCTACATTGGTTTCACCACCAACGGGGGTGCCTCACTATTACTTCGTCGCGCGGGGCTGTCGGTCGGTGAGGTGGCGAATGCGATCGCTTTGTTAGGTATTCCGACGGCTATTTACTTCTTGTGGAGCCCGTTGGCGGACCTGTGGCTACCACGACGAACGTGGTACGCCTTTTCAACGGTCTGTGCGGGTATCGCGCTGACCATTGGTTGCTGGGTCCTTGAGCGAGATGCACGACTCGCGATCGCTATCTTCTTCGTTGGGATGCTGTTTTGTATGTTGATCTCATCAGCCTATGGAGGCCTGATGGCTTCAATCGTGGCGCCGGCCGATCGAACGCGCGCGTCTGCGTGGGCACAGGCAAGCAACTTAGGGGGTGGTGCAATCGGCCCAGGCATTTTACTGTTTGCGGCCTTGCATGCGTCCTCCTCTGGCTGGTCCCTCATTGCACTTGTCCTTGTGTTGCTACCGACCGCTGCGCTGCTTGGCCTGAAAGAGCCGCGCCAAACTCCCTCGCCTGGCTTTACCAAGCATTTGCGGGAGGTCGGCGGTGAACTGCGCGCCACCTGTCTTTTGCCACGCAATCTGTTTGGCTTACTGTTACTGCTCGCGCCACCCGGCGCGGGTGCGCTGATCGGCTTACTCCCGGCAATCTCACCTGATTACCATGTGGCAGGGGCGTCGGTCGTCTGGATTAACGGCATCGGCGGCGGCCTGCTGATGGCGCTCGGCTGCCTCGTGGGAGGCTGGGTCCCTCGGTTTGATCGCCGTATTGCGTATGCGCTCGCTGGGGCGTTAAACGCAATCCCCGCAGGTTTCTTGGCGCTCGCCCCAGCAACGGCGGCGACCTATCTGATTGGCACAGTAGCGTATTTGTTCACGATCGGGCTCACTTCCACCCTATCGATGGACCTCATCCTTGATATGGTGGGCGTGGCTGGGCGTAGCGGCAGCTTGCGTTACTCAATCTTAAGCGCACTATCCTACGTGCCCATCGCCTATATGACTTGGCTCGAGGGCCGCGCAGCGGATCTATTCGGCTTTAAAGGAGTTCCAGCACTCGAAGCGCTGAGCGCGCTCATCGACTTGCCGCTGATAGTAATTTGGCTGATCTGGACACACACCCGCAATCGATCGGCTCAGCTCAGCGTACAACGTCTATAAGACCTTGCGACACCTACCGAGGGTGCAGCGCAATGCCGGCGCACCGTCTAAACAACTATAAAACCGGTAAGCGACATATGGGATAGGCACGATGGCGCTTGTAGCCCTAAACTATGCCTGCGGACGAGTCTGGCAATGTTTAGCCTTAAACCTGGTGGCCGACTTCGAGAACCAACCTTTCAACTCCGTGCACCTTTCCCGAGGCACGTCATAATTTTGCAACATAAGGTTATTACTGTCTGGGCACGAGTCGCGCTTCGACAAAAGGAATACCATGCAGATACTTACAGAAGCCTTAAATAATCAGGCTGTCAAAATCACCCTGATTGGCTCGATGAACGCCAGCGGCACAGAGGCGATCGACCTGCATTTTAATGCCGCCGTCGGCGCGGCGCAGGTCGTCGTCGTCGATTTCGAAAAAGTGGATTTTCTGGCCTCCATGGGTATCCGGACGCTTGTGATTGCTGCAAAAGCGCTAAAACGTAAGTCAGGACAGATGATCATTTTGAAACCAACTCCCGAAGTTGAGCAAGTGCTCATCGGCAGCGGTGTTGACTCCCTCATGGAGATCACCCATGACCTTGCTGCAACGTTAGCGCAGCGCACCGCTTGAAGAGCCGCCTGTTTTCAAGGATGCCTTCGTGACAGAGTCCCTTGTGGTCGAAAGTGAAATGCGCGCCGTCGACACTGTCGACCGGTGGGTTGAACAGATTGCACGGGACTGGAAGATTCCGAACGCAACCCGTTTTGCAATCCGACTGTGTTGCGAAGAATCGTTTCTAAATATTGTTCTTCACGGCGTCGGTCGTCGCCACGGACATGCCACCGCGTCTGATAGAACTGTGCGTCTGGTCATGCAACACCTTGATCATTGCATCGATTTGACGGTCGAGGATCGTGGCGAGGAGTTTGATCCGTTAGCAGTGGCACTGCCGAGCCAGCCAACTGCACTGAACGCGAGTGTCGGCGGAAATGGGATCAAATTGATGCGTCGCTTTTCAAAGCAGATGAGCTATCAGCGTCGCGACAACCTGAACAACTTGATGTTCAGATTCAGTCTCCCTGACACGACGCCGGCGTCTGAATACCGAGCGGACCGGCTCTATGAGCATGTCCCAAGTCCTACATCTGCCGGATCGCATGAGCCCAAATGACGTGGGTAAGCCGTGACTGACCAGACAGTCGCCTCCCAGTATAAAGATCAGCTTTACCTCATGCAGAGCAGCCCAGAGTCAGCCTCGCCCGGTACAGAGTTAACTCGAACGCTCGGCGACCTGCCTTTAGCTGACGCAGCGGTAGAGGCAAACCTTAATGTCCTAGAACTCGAGCAGCTGCTTGCTGTGGCCCACACGTGGCCTGGGTGCATCATCCGTGACAACGAGGCCATTGTCGGAATCCTCTCTAGACGTCGTTTGGCGGCCGCATTAAGTCGTCGCTTCGCGCGGGATTTGTTCGCCAAAGCGTCTTTACACAAACTTGTTGAACTTAATCTGGTCGATGCAAGCCCGCTCGTATTTTCGCAAGACACAACGGTCTCCGAGTGCTCACGAGCAGCCCTAGCCCGCGAGCCGGCGATGGCCTATGAGCCGGTTATCGTGATGCGGGACGGATCCCCGTATCTGTTGGAAGTCGACATCCTGATGCGCGCCCAATCCGCGTTATTACAGCGAGCAAATGCTGAGTTACTTGCCTCAGAACAACGACTTGAAGCAGAAGTCGCTAAGCGCACTCTCGAGCTAAAGCGTACCAACGCTGACTTGCTTGAGAAACAGCTGCAGATTGATGCAGAACTAGAGGTCGCGCGTAACATCCAGCAGTCGATTCTACCTGCGCAGTTCCCAGTGGATCACCGCTATGAGGGTGATGCCTTTATGAAAGCAGCGCGCATGATTGGCGGCGATTTTTACGACCTGTTTGCACTCGATGAGCATCGGCTGGCAATGGTCGTGGCTGATGTCAGTGGCAAGGGCGTCCCCGCTGCGCTTTTCATGATGTTGGTCCGGGGGATCCTGCAGGACGTGGCACCAGAGCACAGGTCTCCGGCGGACTGCGTGGCTCGAGTCAATGAATTACTTGGCACACGCAATCAAGTATCATTATTTGTGACCTTGGTCTACGGCATTTTGGATGTGACGAACGGGACATTTGTCTTTTGCAATGGCGGCCACAGCATGCCCTACTTGCGGCGCGCGAATGGTAGCGTCGAGTATCTGACTGAGCGCGGCTCACCACTCGTCGGCTTGCTTGATTACGCAAGCTACGCGGACCTTGAAGTGAAACTCCAACCGGGAGATTCGCTACTGCTCGTAACCGACGGGATTGCGGAGCGTTTTGCGCCTGACGGACTGAAGTTTGGTCATCAACGACTGCTGCAATTTCTCGAGGAATCCCAAGCCGTCTCCCCGACAGAGACACTACAGGCGCTGAATGCTGAGCTTGAGCGCTTTTCCGCAGGACTTGCACAATCCGATGATGTGACCGCTCTCATGCTGCGCTACCAAGGACAGCAAAACGCCTAGCACGCGGCAATCGTTAGAGCCGATCAGTCGCAGCAAGGAACTCACAAAAAAAGCCGGGCTTGGCGGGGCATCCGGCACTCAGTCAGTCACTTGTCGTCACCCGCTTTGTTATCTTGCGATGGGGCTCACAGGCCGCTAATCGTGATCTGCCCGGACGCATGAGCGGCGCGACTCGCGCGTCGCGTATCGTCGCGCCCTCACCCGACGCGGCCAGGGAGGGCATCAACCGATCAGAACTCAATCTGAATTTGGGGGTTTGCAGGCACCTCGACCGCCCGCTTCCTCGTACGACTCCTCCCGGGAATACCCGCCTTACGACTGCCGTGTTTGGCGACAATCTGCTGTGCCGCCCGCTGGTGATCCGCCCCTTGCCGAATCGCATGCACTGCATCACGAGCCGCGCGCGCTGCAGCCACATGCTCGACAATCGGCGCGGGGTAAGCCAAATGATCAGCACCCGGCCACAGCCAGGGCTCGTGCAGATACTCATCCGGTACGGGTGCAAGCTCCGGTACGTAGGTGCGCACAAAGCTCCCGTTCGGATCCTGGTCAAGGCCCTGCTTCACCGGATTGTAAACGCGCATTGCGTTGATGCCGGTTGTTCCTGATTGCATCTGGACTTGCGACCAGTGGATGCCGGGCTCGTAGTCGACAAACCGCCTTGCGAGGTGCAAACCGGTCGTTCTCCAAGGCAGCCAGAGGTGGTAGCTCGCAAATGACATCAGCATCGCGCGCATCCGAAAGTTAATCCAGCCGTGTTCGTCGAGAGCTCTTAGGCACGCATCAATGAATGGGAAGCCCGTGTTGCCGCCCAACCACGCGGCCAGCCGGGACGGATCCGCCGCGTCGGGCCGAAGCCCATCGTAGGCGTGGTGTAAGTTCTCGCGCTCGATCCTTGGCTCATCCTCGAGTTTTTGCATGAAATGACAGTGCCAGTGCTGTCGCGCCAGAAAAGACTTGAGCGACGCTCGCCACTGCCGCGCAACGGGATCGTCTGAATTGGCCAGTGCTGCCTGTCGCGCCCACGTCGCCTGGGCCACTTCGCGCATCGAGACCGTCCCCCAACTCAGGTGCGGCGACAGCCGTGAACTTGTTCGAAACGCCGTGACCGGGCTCGACATTTCAAAGCGGTAGTCCCGACCGCGCTGGTTAAGAAAACTGCGTAGCGTGCGCACGGCCGCAGACCGGCCACCCGATTGACGGCGGGGACATGGATCGGGTGCAAGCCCCAACTCTGCCGCTGTGGGGATGCGCGTGGGCCAAGCGCCAGTCAGAGGACGCAGTGCGACCGGGGCCGGCGTGACAGGTTCGGCCATCTGCCGACCCCAGGCCGTCGCCCAGCCATCGCGCGACCGCAAGCGCCGAATGACACCAAATGGCCGGTGCTCGTGCCACGGCACACCGGCGTCCTTGACCCATGCTCGTACTGCCCGGTCACGCGCATACGTCCAAGCGTTGCCTGACTCCTCGTGACTCCAGAGGGCAGCGATGCCGTGTCTAGCGTGTAACCGCCGAAATACCGCAACCGCGTCGCCCACCACAACGCACAGCGGTTGACCTAGCGCTGTCAGTGTCGCCTGCAGCTCCTGCAGACTTTCGGCAACAAACTCCCACTGCCGACCCGACGCATCCGGCTGACTCCAAAACTCAGCTTCGGCAATGTAAAGCGGCAACACGTACCCCGCCTCAATCGCCTGAGCCAGTGACCGATGGTCATGCACCCGAAAGTCACGCTTGAACCAGACGACCTGCAAAGGACGAGTTGCTAACACCCGAGCTCCCCAAGGATCGTTGGGATACGCTCCTTGAATGCAAAAAAACCCTTGCCCGCATGTGGCCAGAAGCGCGCATCCCAGTCGCGACGCACCCACTCGAGCACGATCCCCTCCTTGGCAACCGCCGCGGTCACATCGGCCAGTCGATCGGCGAGCGGACCCACCGGCGCGTAGGCCGTGACGATGCGATCCACACCAGCCGCATTCGCCGCATTGATCACGGTCGGCGCATCAAGCTGCCCGGTCACTGTCACCCGATCGTCGAGCACCCCTCGCAGCCGCGTCGCCAAATCATTGGCAGCCGATGCAACAAAGGCCCGAACGCTATCGCCCGAGTGCAGGTTCTGATCGACAACGAGTGTTGCGGCGCGGATCGCTAATCGATGGTCGAGCAAAAATTCAGGATACATGTCCTCGTCGGTAACAAGCAGCAGGGCCGGCGTTGCACGATGGGACGATCGGAACACCCGCAGCGGCTGCGCCGGCTCCAGCGGGGGCTCGGTTAAAGCGATGGCTTCGCGCGCGAGCCCTTTAGGTGCGTACCGTCCGTTCGTAAATCGGGAGATGTTGTCTGCGGTGGCAAGATAGGTCTTGCCGGCGGTCTGTAGCCCCGCCACCCATCGCCACGACAGTGTGTTGCTCGCGGGGTCGGCATCGAGCAGATGCCGTAGGAAAAAATCTGCACCAAGCGCCCAGGGCAAGCGCAACGTAAAAATCCAAATCGAGGCAAACCACATCCGGGCATGGTTGTGCAGATACCCCGTCTCGCGCAGTTCCTGCGCCCAGTCATCAAAGCCCTCGATACCCGTTCGACCCGCCTCGGCATCCGTCAGAGCCCGCGCATCGACCACGGCTGCGCAATCTCGCGCCGTCAAGAATCGGGCCCAGACCGACGGACGCAGTTCGAGCCACCCCTTCCAGTAGGTCCGCCACAAAACCTCCTGCACGAACTTCTCCGCCGCCTGCAACGAGTGCGCCGCCAAGACAGCGGTGATGATCTGTTCCTCGGTGATAATACGTCGTCGCAGATACGGCGAGAGTCTTGACGTGGCAGACGGCGAATCGGGACCCGTGTCCGTGTTGCGACCCTGGGTGTAGCGCGCACCGGCGTTTGGAATAAAGCTGCGCAGGCGCTCAAGTGCCGCCTCTCGTGTTGGCGGAAACAGCAAATGACTCATCAATGCACCGCGCCTGGCCGAAAAGGACGACTACACTGGTTTAAGAACACGCTCTGCATGCATCGACTCACTAACCTGTAGACCGTGGACGGCGAGCGCCACAGTCAAATTGTACGTCGAACGCGACTGCCCTGACTTGAGATAACTGGTCCGGACTGATGCGCCCTAAAATAGTGTCATCAGGAGCAGTCGCCCTCACGAACGACGCTAACCATCATTTTGGAAGGCAGAGTACGTGACTCGACAGCTAAGTACTTTTGAGCGCTTAGCTCTTTCAGAACATTGCTTTTATTGGGGAAATTGCTAGCGAGGGCGTGATTGTTAATTCTGCGCATATGAATTCAAACGAGAATTTTTGACCATGACCCCGTTTGGCCGATGGCGGCTTTTTAAAGCTGGCCGGCGAGGTCGCTTGTCTTTTATGACTATTTATGGTCACATATAGTCATGAAACACGTTGGCATCGCTGAACTTAAATCTCGGCTAAGCGAATTTCTTCGTGTCGTTCAGGGGGGCGAGTCGATCGCGGTCCTTGATCGCAATCGAGCCGTTGCGCACATCGTTCCGGTACTCGATCGCTCTGCACTGCGGATCCGCAAGCCGGCCATCGATTCACCGAAACCGAATAAGGTTTCGCTGCCACAGTCGATCGCAAATAAGATCGACATCTTGGAATTGTTGATGGAAGAGCGCCAAGGCCACAGATGATTGCCTATGTCGACTCGTCGGTTCTGCTGCGCCTTGCGCTAGGACAGCCGAACGCATTGCCGCAATGGCGCCAGATCGATCGAGGCCTGTCGAGCGCGCTGATCTCCATCGAGAGTCTGCGCACTTTGGATCGGCTGCGAATTCGCGCCGACTTATCGGATATTGAAGTTGCCAGACGACGCGCCACAATTCTCAACCTCATCGACTCGCTTGAGTTGATCGAAATCGACGCGACCGTGCTGGATCGTGCGGCGCAACCGATGCCGACGGAACTTGGAACCCTTGACGCGATTCATCTGGCATCAGCATTGCTATGGAAGGATGCGATGGGTGTCGATCCGGTAATGGCAACGCATGACGGCGCGCTCGGGTTAGCAGCTCAAGCGTATGGCCTAACCGTGGTGGGAACCTAACATACGAGCGTGTAAGTGCGTCGACACGGAGAACGTCGATGCGCAATGTGAACGCGTTGGTCGGACCGTCGGGATGCGGCAAGTCCACCATCCTGCGGTTGCTATTGGGCTTCGAAACACCCGACCGCGGCACTGTAGAATGGGACGGACGCAATCTCGACCGACTGGACATGGACGCTTTCCGCCGACAAGTGGGCACGGT
>Ga0136642_1000064_pt1 | contig 68172 bp, 55 predicted proteins | sample LowCatLa1302831Y_FD_115313 | JGI IMG/M metagenome (GOLD analysis project Ga0136642, IMG submission 115313) | Freshwater microbial communities from Lower Cathedral Lake, Yosemite National Park, California, USA - 13028-31Y | ecosystem: Environmental > Aquatic > Freshwater > Lake ... | reverse complement strand
TGTACACCTGCCCCACCACCACGCTCGTCGCCGCTGCGCCACTCATCGTCACAACAGCAACAGCTGTGGTGACAGAACCACCAGCACCCGAACCCGCACCAGCACCAGCACCAGCAGTAGAACCACCACCGCCGCAACCAGCAAGCGCGAGCGATAACAGCGCCGAAGCACACAGAATTCCTTTAGCACGCGATAGCCATGCACACAGGTCATCGGCCAGCAAGGATAGAACGAGTCGAGCCACACGAACGCCGCAAAAAAACTCTGAGACTTTGGCTAACGCCACTTCCGATGACTCCGTCACTTAACTGATTTTCAACAGAATCCAAAACAAAGACCTACAATCGACGACTAGTCCCCCTGCACAAATACCGACAGCCCCACAGCGCACCTGCATATGGGTGTCACTCCTTGCCCTTCACAACCCCTTCCAGTAACTCAGCAAATTGCTTCCCAATCCTGTCAAATGAATAGCGATTTTCGGCGAGATCTCGCGCAGCGCGACCAATGAATTCTCGCCGTTCAGGGTCACGGAGCAACGCCTCAATCGTGTCAACGAATTCTGTTGGCGACTCCGCATACATAACTGTCTTTCCAGGCGTGACACTAATGCCCTCGCAACTCACAGGGTGCGCAACAATGCACTTGGCCATTGAGAGCGCATCAAGAATTTTCAGCTTTGTTCCGCCGCCATCACGGATCGGGCAAACATAGATCGCGGCACGCGCGATCAAAGGCCGCACATCGTTCACAAAGCCATGTAGATGCACACCGGGCGACGCCTTGGCGATATCGACAAGTTCGGCTGGCGCACCCGCCCCGACCAAATCAAGCGTCACATTCGGCACTCGCTTGCGCAACAGCGGCCAGATCTGCTGCAGCAGGAACAGCATCGCATCAATATTCGGATACCAGTTGAGTGTTCCTACGAAGATCAGCGAATCTGAGCTTTGAATAGCTGCTCCTGACGCAAAATAATCTATATCCACACCGTTCGGGACTGCCACACACTTGGCAGCCGGCATGGTCGCTCCTAGACGCTCAGAATCGAGTTCTGAGCACGAAATATGAAGCGCGAAGCGTTCTGCGATCGTCGCCTCGTAGCGGGCAATTCGCCGGCTCTCAAGGTGAAAATACCATCGCTTTAATAAAGTCCGCTCGCGCACGGCTCGCCGATTCATCATGTGCGATTCGGCATTGTGGTGCCCAAGCGTGGCGGGAGTGTCTGGGAATAAAGGACGGAACCGCGCAAGACTCAGCGAGTCACAATGCATAAGGTCATACTTATTTGCAGCAGAGACTTCAACCAGCACCTGACGCGCGCTGTCACTATCCAGCCAACCCGCCATATATCCCTCAGATGAAAGCAGACTTTCAGCAGCTGAACGGAGCTGACCAAACGGTCGAATGCTTTTTTCGATCGGCAAAAAACGCACGCTACGGCATAGACTGGCCAGCTCGGCGTAACACGCCTCGAGACCTTGCTCAACATCGTCATAAAATGTCGCCAGCAACGGGCGCTGCACAAACGCGACTAGATCGACATCGTGACGAGTTGCGACCCCACGTAACAGATGATATGCGCGCAGCAAGACACCCGCTTTAGGCGGGTAGGGAATAACGTGTGAGAGCCACAATACGCGCATAGAACCTGACGCAGTCCGCCGATATTGGTCCACCTAGGCTACTCTAAAGCCGCGCCCGCCACCGACTAGACTGTTGTCCCGTCAACCAACGCCTACTCGCACAAACCATGCGTTGTAAACTCGGTTGCGCTTGAGTTACACCGGGTGGGCGTTGCCGGCATGGCAATCTTGCCGCGTTCGCCGCCTTCATGGCCACGATTGGGTACGTGACACCGCGTGCTACGGCACCGATCTTGCGGCATGAACACCATGCGGCAACAGCGCCTAGACCTGCACGGGACGCAACCATAAAACCAGTCGTCTGCTTGAGTACCCATGGCCTGACGCCCATTAGCGCCTGGACACATAACGGCTCTACTCGCGAATCACCAGATTAAGCTTTTGATTTTATTGCTTTAATTGGTGGGCGGTACAGGATTTGAACCTGTGACCCCTGCCGTGTGAAAGCAGTGCTCTACCGCTGAGCTAACCGCCCGCCGAATGATCGAGGCTGCATTGTAAGGGTTCACAGCCATCGGTTCAAATGAGATCCGTTAGCGGAAAGGTCAGGAGGCAGTACGCCCCCTCATTCTTTAGCCCACCACCCCGCCTGGCATGCGTCGTCAACGAGCATTTCCTATGAAATGGACCCCACGAACCGGCCCACTTGATCATTTGCCCGCCCCGACGCCACGTCCCCATAGACAGACTCCTAAACAGCATAAGAAAACCAAACCATACACATCGAACGGTGGACACCCGCCGCTTTCGTTCATGGGCGCCAATGGGACGCATAGGCGCTAAAAGACCCATCAACGGATCTCCAAATCACTTGGAATCAGTCTGTGCTTTAATACGTTGATATCTTCGGCACGCACGTAACCAAGCGATCTCGGAAAAGTTGAACGCATATTTTCCTCAGGTCCACTGCCCATTTAGGTTCGCCTCACAATCGTCCAGCCAATGAGACCTGGGCTTCGAAAAGTAGGTAAGGCCGATTATCCTTGAGACCGCATCACATGAAGATAATCACACTGGTTGAGGCGCGCTCCGTTACAGGGCCGATAAAACCATTATTGCAACTTGCAGCTATTGAGAGCTCAGCTAATAAAGCGCAGCAATCCTGGCAGCGGATATGCGTCACAACGACACGGAATCCAGACCTAGGAATCACCCACACAAACCCTTTGCTAGATGCTGCTAAAAAAGCTGCACTGCCGATAATTCTAATCCGTGAAAAACGGCTTTTTGACTTCAGCGTCATCCGGCAACTGGGTTCAATCCTCGCCGACCAACAACCCGATATTGTTGAAACCCACGATTTTAAGTCACACCTACTGTTATTGCTCTGCAAGCAAGTAATGCGTCACCAAAAATCATTCCGCTGGATCGCATTTCATCACGGTTACACGCGGATGAGCTGGCGGGTTTACTTCTACCAACAACTGGATCGAATCAGTCTCCGGTATGCCAATACAGTGATAACGCTGTGCAAGCCCTTTGTCTCTATACTTCAGCGTCGTGGAGTCAGAGCAGACCGCATACGTGTCATAACAAATTGCATAGAACCATCACCGCCACCACACACGGTAACACTGCATAAATTGCGTCAAGAACTAGCCATACATGATGAAATGATTTTGCTTGTGGTAGGACGCTTGTCACCTGAGAAAGGACACGCCGACTTGTTTGCCGCACTGAGCATATTATTACGGGACAGTCCGTCACTACTGTGGCGTCTATTGGTCGTTGGTGATGGCGGTGAACATGAGCGCTTGCAGCGCCTCGCCACACCCCTCGAAAACCGCATTACATTTGTTGGCCATCAAACGGACACATGGCCCTACTACTTTCTAGCTGACATGTTCGTGCTATCTTCGCTAAGCGAGGGCTCACCACTCGTCATCCTTGAGGCGATGGCGGCAGGCTTACCCATCGTAGCCACCACCGTCGGTGGGGTTCCTGAACTCCTGACCGATAACAAGACTGCTCTTTTAACGCCACCCGCCGACCCGCAGGCCTTGGCACGTGCTTTGGCGCTGCTGCTGATGAATCCGGCACTGCGCCAGTCGTTAGGAGCCGCGGCTCAAAGCGCCTCAGAATCCCATACACCGCTCAAGTACGCTACAGCACTTCATGCTCTGTATGCAGATCCACTATAAAAAGACAGTGATACTGTTGGTCATAATGACTGGCGAGCCCAATCGTGCACTTAGGTCACAGACCGACTGACACCAAGTCGCGCATTCACACCGTTAAACTGCGGCTGCGACAAAGGCTCTGATTTGTCGTTAGGTTTGGTATCATTCATCCTTAATCAAATCCACTCTCACACAGCGATCGCGCGTCACCAGCACTGGTAAACACCCATGAAACGCACCCTCGTTGCAGTGCCGGCCTTGCTCGCCGCTCTCGTATTGAGTGCTATTGCAATCAATCGCGGCGAAGCAGTGAACTCACTCTGGCTAATTACAGCTGCGGGTTGCTGCTATGCCATTGGGTATCGACTGTATGCTGCTTGGATTGCCGCAAACGTATTAGTTACTGACCGTACTCGAGCGACACCCGCAGAGCGCCTTGATAACGGCCGAGACTTTGTCCCCACACCGCGTTGGGTGGTATTTGGGCATCACTTCGCGGCAATCGCAGGTCCCGGCCCGTTAATTGGGCCGACACTTGCGGCCCAATTTGGCTATTTACCTGGAACACTATGGATACTCATAGGCTCGGTTTTGGGCGGCTGCGTGCAAGATATGGTGGTCCTATTTGCATCGACCCGCCGCAACGGCCGAACACTGGGTCAAATGGCGCGGGACGAACTCGGTCCGGTCGGAGGTGCAGCCGCACTGATCGGCACATTCGCGATCATGATTATTTTGATTGCGGTACTCGCGCTTGTGGTCGTAAACGCCATGAAGCACAGTCCTTGGGCAACCTCCACCGTCTTCGCCACCATTCCTATTGCGGTCTTAATCGGTATCTACATGCGTGGCATTCGTCCCGGCCGCGTGGCAGAAGCCTCACTCATCGGTATCGCCCTGCTACTCGTCGCTGTCGCTGGTGGTGGTTGGTTGGATCAACAGCCTGTGCTGCGTGCCGCATTTGATTTCAAGGGCATATCGCTGGCGTGGTTTGTGATCGGCTACGGTTTTTTAGCCGCCGTGCTACCGGTCTGGGTATTGCTCGCACCACGCGACTATTTGTCGACATTTCTTAAGCTTGGCACTGTAGTCATTTTAATCATCGCTATCATCGCGACTCACCCCACGCTCAAGATGCCGCCGTTAACGCGCTTTATCGATGGAACGGGGCCAATTTTTGCAGGCAAGCTATTCCCCTTCGTTTTTATCACCATTGCCTGCGGGGCAATCTCGGGTTTCCACTCCCTGATCGCAAGTGGTACCACGCCGAAACTGATTCGAAATGAGGGCGACATACGTCTAATCGGCTACGGCTCAATGGCACTAGAGTCTTTGGTTGCGATCATGGCCATGATCGCCGCCACTTTGCTCGATCCAGGCGTCTTTTTTGCGATGAATAGCCCGCTGGCGGCACTCGGCGGTAGCCCGGACGCCGTTGTAAGCACATTAACCAATCTCGGATTCCCGGTAAGCATGGACCAAATGCAGGCGCTTGCGCAGCAGGTGGGTGAGCACACGCTGTTCGCACGTACCGGCGGCGCACCATCACTTGCGGTCGGTTTGGCAAGCATCCTGTCTGGCGTCTTTGGCGCTCACCTACTGGCGATGTGGTACCACTTTGCGATTATGTTTGAGGCAGTTTTTATTTTGACAACTTTGGATGCGGGTACACGCGTTGGTCGCTTCATGCTGCAAGACTTGCTCCAACATATCTGGGCGCCTCTTGGACGTACCTCCTGGTACCCATCGGTGATTTTTTCAAGCGCGCTAGTTGTGTCAGGTTGGGGCTATTTTCTGTATGTGGGAGTTCTAGACCCACTGGGTGGCATCAATATACTTTGGCCACTGTTTGGAATAGCAAATCAGATGCTTGCCGGAATTGCCCTAGCAATCGTCACCGCTATCCTTATGAAGACAGGCAAGCTCAAATATTCATGGGTGACTGCCGCACCTCTTGCGTGGATCGCGATGATCACAACCACTGCTGCATATGAGAAAATTCTAAGCCCAAATCCAAAGATTGGCTTTCTTGCGGGAGCCAATGATTTGCATGCCAAAGCTTTGGCGCACACCCTACCGCCCGATAAGCTGGCAGTTGTCGATCAATTAATTTTCAATCAGCGCTTGGATGCGTTACTTGCTGGATTTTTTCTGATCGTACTGTGGGCTGTCATCGTTGACATGCTGCATGCCGGTTGGAAGGTATGGTTGGGCCATTCCTCGCAAAAATCTATAGAGGCACCTTACCAGCGCTCACAGTTGCCAGAGTCTGCACGTGGGTAATCTTAAGATATCAACTAGTCGCCCGCTTGTCAGCCGGATCAGATGTGCTGTGGCAAGACTCGGGCACATTATCCGTGACGTGTGCGCGGGGGCGGCCGGAACCAATGCCTATGCAGATTATCAGGCCCACCAGCACAGACACCACCCTGATCGGCCGCTACTACCCAAAGACGTTTTTTTTCGCGAGCAAGTCACAGCGCGCTGGCACGGCGTTAGCCGCTGCTGTTAGCAGCCATACGATGAATCTAACGAGTAGTCCGTTGACCAGCCGAGCATGGTGCGTACTCATGGTCGCCTGGCTCGGCTGGGGATTTGATGTGTTCGATGCGCTGCTATTTAATTTTGTGGCTCCGAATTGTATCCCCACGCTTTTGCACTTGCCTCTAGGCTCGCAGTTGGCGAAGGCAGCCACCGCTCAGTGGACGGGCATCCTCACAGCACTCCTGCTGGTCGGTTGGGCGCTCGGGGGCACCCTCTTTGGCTACGTGGCGGATCGCATTGGCCGCGAGCGGGCATTGATCCTCACCATTCTTGTTTACGCACTAGGAACTGCGAGCTGCGCGCTTGCGCCCTCCTTGCCTGTACTGATTGTATGCCGTGCTATTGCGAGCCTTGGCATTGGTGGCGAATGGGCGGCTGGTGCAACCTTAGTGGCCGAGACCGTCCCGTCGCGTCACCGACTACTCGCAGGCGCACTCTTGCAAACCGCTTCACCACTCGGTTTGTTTTTGGCGATGGGCATGACATGGCTGATCGCAGGTCACTTTATGGCCGATTCCCCTGCGACGTCGTGGCGCTATGTCTTCGCCTGTGGGCTGCTACCGGTTCTGATCGTACTGATTGCACGGGTAGGACTTTCCAAACAGGCGCAGCCACCTCGCACAGACACGCATGGCTCGTTGGTCGACGGACTACTCGACCTCTTTAGTCCAACGTTACGTAAAGCGACACTTTCGGCACTCGCCATGTCAGTGGTCGCGATTACGACTTGGTGGTGCTGCAATGCCTTTTTGCCTGCCATAGCCAATACGTTGGGTAGCCGAGCCGCTGTGCTACAAGGTCTAAGCGGCGGCGCCGCAGTCAAAGTTGCTGAATCGTGGAAAGCCACCACGACCCTTTGGTTTAACTGCGGCGGCATTGTGGGAGCCTTGCTCGCGGTACCACTGGGCCACCGGCTTGGCAGAAGAGCACTCTTTGCCGCTTATTACGGAACAGGGGCCCTCGCGCTTCTGTTCGTGTTTGGTATCGCGTGGCCGCCAGAAGTAACCTTGCGACTCACCTTCTTCGTGGGTGTTTCTATCTACGGGGTCTTTGGTGCTCTCACCTTTTACTTACCCGAACTCTTTCCCTCGCACCACCGTGCGTTGGGAGCTGGATTTTGTTACAACACAGGCAGACTACTCGCTGCAGCCGGCCCGTTCCTCGTGGGTGCCTACTCTGCCCAGCAAGTAGACCCATTGCGTGGCGCACTCACAGCACTCACTGCCATCGCCGTAGTCCCCCTACTCGCCGCTATTGGCACGCCATGGATAAGCGAATCTGAATTACTAAACGAAACCCGTCAGTTGCAGCAAACATAGCGCGCGTCGTAGCATAGCGGCTGTACACGTACCCCTTTTACAGCCATGGTTTATGGGACAACTCGTTATGACCAATAACACTTGGACCTCGCTGATACTCGGGCTTGTGGAGGGAATCACGGAGTTTTTGCCTGTCTCATCAACTGGACACCTCATTGTCATTGGAGACTTGCTGCATTTTGGCGGCAACTTTTCTAAGCTATTTGAAGTTGTTATTCAATTCGGCGCCATTCTTGCAGTTGTGTGGCTTTACCGGAAAAAACTGCTACTTACTGCGACATCGCTAACCACGAGCACTGCGTCACGGCACTTTACGTTAAACGTCCTGCTCGCATTCGCTCCCGCCGTTTTTATTGGCTTCGCAGCACATGACTTTATTAAACGCGTTTTATTCTCGCCGGCGGTCGTAGGCTGGGCATTGATCGTTGGCGGCATTGCAATTTTGGTTGTTGAACGATGGCGACCGAAGGCATACATCACGAGCCTTGAACAGATGCCGCTCTTAAGTGCTTTTAAAATTGGTTTTTTTCAGTGCCTTGCGATGATTCCGGGGACATCTCGCGCCGGCGCCACTATAGTCGGCGCACTGCTCCTTGGCGTCACGCGTGAGGTCGCGACGGAGTTTTCATTTTTCTTGGCCATTCCCACGATGGCTGGCGCTACAGCGCTTGACTTATATAAGGCACGTCATGACCTCGTGGGAACTGATGTTGGCATGCTCGCCTTTGGCTTTTTGGTTGCGTTTTTCTCAGCGCTTTTGGTGGTGAAAGGCCTGATCGGCTTTGTCAGTCGGCATGGATTTACGCCGTTCGCGTGGTATCGCATCATTGCCGGCGCAGGCGCTCTGGCCCTTTTATACCGCGCGTAACATGAGCGCCATAAGATGGCGCCGTCACTTTTTCAAGACAATCGCCTTGTTTAAACTAGAGCCACAGGCTTGGCAGGCGGTCGGTCCAGCCAGCCAGATCCGCATTCGATCGGGAAGACGTCCCGCGGTGTGCGTGGCGATCCACACGCGTACCCGAAACGGAGTGACGGCTCGCAGCGCATAAACCGCACTGGCACCGACCGCCATACCGACGACCAGCCATTGCAGGAATTCGCTCACGAGACCGTGCCAAACCAAAGCGCGGTACGGTACGTGATACCGGCGGCTACATAAGCAAGCGCAAATAGATATCCCGCCATTACCAGCGGATACCGCCATGAATTCGTCTCACGCCGCACGGTAGCGAGCGTCGATAAACACTGTGGCGCAAAAACATACCAGACGAGCAAACTCAGTGCGGTCGGCAAACTCCAGCTCGCCGCAATGATTGGTGACAGCTGACCGGCTACATCCTTACCGCTCGCTGCGAGCGAATACACAGTCCCGAGCGCACCAACAGCCACCTCACGTGCGGCAAAGCCGGGCACCAATGCCAACGAAATCTGCCAATTGAAGCCAATGGGCGCAAAAATATGCGCAAGCGTAAGGCCGAGGCGACCCGCGTAGCTGTATTCAATTGCCGGACCAACAAAACCCGCAGGAGCTACCGGAAATGAGCTCAAAAACCACAGCACAATGGTCAACGCCAGAATAACCGAACCGATACGGCCAACGAAAATCTTAGCGCGCTCCAAAAGACCAAGCAGCAAGTTGCGCATACTTGGCCAATGATAGGTGGGCAACTCCATCTGTAATGGATTAACTGCTTGGCCCTTTGCAAAAAACTTAAGCACCGATGCCACTGCAAAAGCAGCCACTACTCCACCCACGTACAAGCCAAACAATACGACACCCTGCAGACCGATGCCGAAACTTAAAATTCGATCCGGAATAAAGGCGCCAATGAGTAAAACATATACCGGTAGTCGTGCTGAGCAGGTCATCAACGGCGCAATCATGATAGTTACTAGGCGCTCGCGCGCGCCGGGAATCGTGCGAGTTGCCATGATACCTGGGATAGCACAAGCAAAACTCGACAGCAGCGGAATGAACGCGCGTCCCGACAACCCCACAGCGCCCATCAAGCGATCCAATAGAAATGCTGCACGCGGCAAGTAACCCGAATCTTCGAGGAGGATGATGCAGCCGAACAAGGCAATAATCTGCGGCAGAAACACTAGGATACTGCCAGTGCCCGCAAGCACACCATCGACAAGTAAGCTCCTCAGAACTCCAGGTGGTAGCAGGGAGCCAAGCGCGACAGAGAGCCAACCAACCGCGTCTGTGATGAGACCCATAAACGGTTTTGCAAATCGATAGACCGCCTGAAACATCAAAAATAAGATTGAGGCCAGCACAAGCGGGCCAAGCAGGGGATGCAACACAACGCGATCAATGCGATCACTTACGGTACCTAGCGGCACAACATCCAAGTGGCACACAGCAAGTATGCGCTCGACCTCGACATAGTCGGCAGCAATGGCATCGCTGTCACTCACGCTTAAGTGGGTCGCATGCTCACTGAGGGAACTACTACTATCTTGGGTCGCACAATTTTCAAGATACTCGATGAGTGTATCGGCACCGTGCGCTTTGATACCCACCGTCTCAATAACGGGCACTTGCAGTTCACGACTGAGCAGTTCGCCGTCGATTGGCAAGCCGCGACGGCGAGCAAGGTCGACCATATTAAGAGCTACTACTACAGGATAACCAAGGCGCTTCAGCGCCAGCACGAGCCGCAAATGGCGTCTTAGATTGGTCGCATCGACAACAGCAACAATGGCACTTGGCGCCACCTCACCGGGCAAGCGTCGCAGCACCGTGTCACAGGTCACGCTCTCATCAGGGGTACGTGGTCGTAAACTGTATGCACCCGGCAGATCTAAGATCCGCACTAATCGACCTGTCTGGGTTTTCAGGCGCCCCTCTTTACGCTCGACCGTAACCCCAGCGTAATTGGCTATTTTTTGACGACTACCGGTCAGTAGGTTGTAAAGCGCGGTCTTGCCGCAGTTAGGATTACCCACCAGCGCAAACACGGGGCCAGCCAGATTGGTTGGCACTGCAGCCGTGTCGGTCACGCGGACACCGAGACGAGTTCGACACGAATACACGCGGCTTCCGCAAGTCGCAATGCGAAAGTGCCGGAACTTACCCGTACCGCGATAGGATCACCAAAGAGTGCACGGGCCAACAATCGCACGCGCTCACCGGGCACGAACCCCAGCTCTGCAAGACGCTCAACGGTGTCACTATGATCACCCTGCGCGCTTACCAGACCCACCACCCGCGCCTCTTGCGCGATGGGAAGCTCGGAGACAGCACAGGCCCCCCGCAGCCCCGCAGGGGGCGCAGAATCACTAAAAGGACGGTCTGGTAAGGTTTTGGACTGACGCATATGTGCCTGAGCGCGGCTCATATTGTAATTGAGAATCACTCTCATTTGCAAACTACGGATTAAGGCAGCGAAATCACTGACCTTTTGTCGAGTAAACCCCTGTTATGTATGTATTTTTAAAACAACACCACACTGATAACGCCCCGCCCTGCGCTAGTGGTCTGTTGCAATCGCCCCCATACCGGCCAACAAATCGAGAATCTCTTGTGTCTTGGACTCCATCAGCGCGGCGTCTGCCCGGCTTTCCACGTTGAGCCGTAGCAAGGGCTCGGTGTTGGAGGCGCGCACGTTGAGCCGCCATTCGGGCATTTCGAGGGACAGCCCATCTGTTCGATCTGTCGTTATCGCAAGAGCCCCGTAAGAGCGCTCGATGGCGGCAATTGCCTGCTCGGCATTTGGGACACGCCGGTTAATCTCACCACTGACCGGAAACAACCGCTGCCGCTCACTCACCAGCGCCGACAACGACTGACCTGTCTGTGACAACACTTGCGCGAGCACCAACCACGGAATCATGCCGCTATCGCAGTATGCGAAGTCACGGAAGTAATGATGCGCACTCATCTCACCACCATAAACCGCATCCACCTCACGCATGACTTGCTTGATGAACGCGTGGCCTGACTTGCACAGCACAGCCTTGCCGCCACTTTGCTCAACCATCGCCAATGTATTCCAAGTCAGACGCGGATCATGAACTACATGGGCGCCGGGCTCACGCGCGAGGAACACTGAGGCAAGCAAACCGACGATGTAATAACCCTCAATGAACGCACCCGTCTCATCAAAGAAAAAACAACGATCAAAATCACCGTCCCAAGCAATACCAAAGTCAGCATGCTCGCGACGTACCGCATCAGTCACAGGCTGACGATTTTGCTCCAAAATCGGGTTTGGTACACCGTTCGGAAATGTGCCATCGACCGCATGAAACAGCTTGACGAACTCAAAAGGCAATCTTGGCTCGAGCTGATCAATGACGAGCCCAGCACCACCATTACCCGCGTTACAGACAATTTTTAATGGCTTAAGAGCAGACACATCGACATAGCTCAATAAATGATCGATGTACCGCTGCGAATTATCCACTTGGTGGATCGTGCCACGCTTACTTGGCGTCTTAAACTGACCTTGCTCAGCAAACCTGCGGATTTCCTGAAGGCCAGTGTCACCTGAGATCGGCCTTGAGCCCTCACGCACGAACTTCATCCCATTATAATCGGGCGGATTGTGACTCGCCGTCACCATAATGCCGCCGTCGAGCGCAAGATCGGCTGTTGAAAAGTAGACGCCCTCCGTCCCGCACAACCCAATATCGACCACATCGACCCCTGAGTCGGCCAGACCACGCATTACAGCCTCGGCAAGCTCGGCACTCGACAGGCGAATGTCGCGACCAACACAGACGCGCGCAGGCTGTAAAAACTCAGCATAGCCGCGCGCAACCCGATAGGCGATTTCTGGATTTAATTCCTCCGGAATTCGGCCACGTAGATCATAGGCTTTAAAACACGTGATCGATGGCGTAGCCGTGGATGCTGCTGTCACGAATTTGTTCCCTGCCGACCGTACGTATCTTCGAAACGCACAATGTCGTCTTCGCCCAAATAACTGCCCGATTGAACCTCGATTACATGCAGCGGTAACTTGCCAGGGTTCTCAATGCGATGGGTCGCCCCGAGTGGTATGTAAGTGGACTCGTTCTCGGATAGGAAAAACACTTTTTCATTACAGGTGATTTTTGCTGTTCCAGATACCACGATCCAGTGCTCTGCACGGTGATGATGCATTTGCAAAGACAGTTGCGCACCGGGATTCACAGTCAAGCGTTTGACCTGAAAGCGCGCTCCACCATCGACACTGTCATAACTACCCCATGGTCTAAATACCTCACGGTGTAGTGATGTCTCTGAACGTCCCAACTGTTTAAGTCGGTTTACCAGAGCTTTGACTTCTTGGACTCGCGCTTTGGGGGCCACGAGCACAGCATCCTTTGTTTCAATGACGACATGGTCTTGAAGGCCGACGGTCGCGACCAGACGCTCTGACGAATACAGATAACAGCCTGACGAGTCTTCAACGACCACGTCACCCCGCAACACATTACCATCACCATCCGCATCAAGACTTTCATGCAATGCAGACCAAGACCCGACATCACTCCAACCCGCGTCTAGTGGTACAACCACGGCATCGCGTGTTTTTTCCATGACGGCGTAATCGATTGAATCACTTGGGCAGCGACTAAATTCTTCAGTGGATAGCCGCGTAAAATCAAGATCGCCAGAACTTGCCGCATAGGCTGCGCGACAGCTTGCGAGCATCTGTGGAGCATGCAGTTCAAGCTCACGCAAATACCGTCTCGCACCAAACAAAAACATGCCGCTATTCCAAAAATACTGACCTGAAGCCACGTACTCTTGGGCTTTGACAAAGTCGGGCTTTTCAACGAACTCTTCAATTGGATAGGCCGTTGCCTCGATTGCTGCACGTCGTATATAGCCGTAGCCCGTCTCGGGCTTATCGGGGATCACGCCAAAAGTGACCAACTTTCCCGCCTGTGCAGACTCAACACCGACACGCACAGCCGCTTGAAATGCCCCAACATCACGTAGCAGGTGATCAGCAGGCAACACCAATAGCAATGGGTCGACACTGGCAGGCTGGCCTTTAAGGGCTGCCAGAGCCGCGATGGCCACTGCCGGTCCCGTATTACGCCCGACGGGTTCAAGCACTATCGCCGTGGGTACCACCGCATGCTGCCGTAATTGCTCTGCAACAATAAATCGATGATTCTCATTACAGACAACGATCGGACCTTTTGCGTCAAGACCAGCAAGCCGCTGGATTGTATCCTGCAGCATGGTAACGTCACCGACCAGCGGCAAAAACTGTTTAGGGTAAAGCTCACGCGATAGCGGCCAAAGTCTTGTGCCAGCGCCGCCCGACAAAATCACCGGTATCAACATGTTCATATCCTTACCTATCCATCCCAGGACCCGTCGCCAAGCTAAGTCCACGTCCTATCCCATAATAAACGAAACCGAGTCTTGCTAACGCCACCGGGTCGTACAAATTCCTACCGTCAAAAATAACTGGCTGCCTGAGTCGCGATTTCATCACATCAAAATCCGGGCTACGAAACTCCTGCCACTCGGTAACAATCGCCAGCGCATCGGCTGCAGTGAGAGCCTCTTCCATGCTGGTCGCGAACTCAAGCCCAACGCGCGGACCAAAAACACGTTGCGCTTCGTTCATGGCGACGGGATCATAGGCACAGACCACTGCACCGGCGTGTAATAAACTTTCGATGAGTACTCGACTTGGCGCCTCTCGCATATCATCGGTGTTCGGCTTAAAGGCGAGTCCCCAAACCGCGATCCTAAGACCACGCAAGGATCCTTTAAAATATGCACTCATCTTCTGAAAAAGGATGGTCTTTTGGCGGGCATTCACGTGCTCAACGGCACTCAAAATCTCTGACTCATAACCCACCGCGCGGCTCGAACGCGCCAGTGCTTGCACATCCTTTGGGAAACACGAGCCGCCGTAGCCCACACCCGGATAGATAAAACCATAGCCAATACGCGGATCAGAGCCTATGCCTACGCGCACACGCTCGATATCGGCACCAAGTCGTTCTGCCAAATTGGCGATGTCGTTCATAAATGAGATTTTTGTGGCAAGCATTGCATTCGCCGCATACTTGGTCAGTTCTGCTGAGCGAATATCCATGACTAACAGTCGATCGTGATTGCGCGTGAACGGCTCGTACAACGCACGCATCAAGTCACTGACTCGAGTGCTATCCGTACCGACAATCACGCGATCAGGGCGCATAAAATCATTGATGGCAGCACCCTCTTTTAAAAACTCAGGGTTTGACGCCACATCAAAATCCATCGCAGCGTTGCGCGCCTGCAAGACAGACATGAGAGCCGCTCGAACTTTATCAGCCGTGCCTACTGGAACGGTCGATTTCGTAATCACAACCTTGTACTCGGTCATGTGTTGCGCGATGGTTTGTGCGACAGCGAGCACGTACTGCAGGTCTGCGCCACCGTCTTCATCCGGAGGAGTACCAACGGCAATAATCTGAAACAGACCGTGCGCCACACCCTCAGCTGCATCAAGGGTAAACTTGAGGCGGCCTTTGGCCTGATTGCGGTGAATCAGCTCATCAAGACCCGGCTCATGAATTGGCACTTCACCGCGCTTGAGACGCTCGACCTTGGCTGGGTCCACATCCACGCAAACAACTTGGTTGCCTGCGTCAGCAAGGCACGCCCCTGTCACTAGCCCCACATAGCCCGATCCGAAAATGGTGATGCGCATTGCAGCGCCTTGTTCTAAAGGGAAAAGAGTCGCGAAGGGTACGCGGGGGGGGCCTTAAGGTAAAGATCAGCCCACCTGTTCTGTGATTTTGAACAAGTTACTTTTTTAAAGCATTGTTTTAATAGGGTATTTTATATAGCTAATGACGGTCATGACCCGTCGGCGGGTCCTTGCGATCCGGTGCGCGACTCATCAGGCGCATCGGCTCCAACCGATCGGTGAGACGACCTGTCCCGATAAAGTCACCAATCGCTCCGTAAACACGTACTGTGGCACCACTGTGCTGCGCGCCCATGGCCTCACTTGACAGTGCGACCGCCTGCCCTAGGCGGAAGGTCGTGTCGGCCCCCACCGGCAGAGTAACGGCAGCCATGTCATGTAGAGCCGCATCGACAGGCAGGAGCAGCGCGTCAAGCGCCGCTTCATCGCCGCGGAGAGCCTCGAGCATCGCTAGCGGGTATACGGTCAGCCCCGCAAACGCACCAACAACGGTACGTCGCAACGCCACGAGGTGCCCGACGGTACCGAGTGCCGCAGCAATATCCTCCGCCAGTGTGCGGATATAGGTGCCCTTTGTGCAGGACACCCGCAACGTCAGGGTATTACTCGTCAACTGCAACAGATCTAGCGAATGAATAGTGATCGTGCGTGCGGCACGGGCGATCTCCACCCCCCTGCGCGCCAATACGTATAAAGGCTCGCCGTCGTGCTTAAGCGCCGAATACATGGGCGGTACCTGAGTTTGCACGCCCTGAAATCCGGCAAGCACTGCAGTCACTCCCGCGACGTTTAGTGCAGGCACGGCACAGGTCTCAATCACCGCACCTTCGGCATCACCCGTGGCCGTGCGAGACCCAAGCAGCAAGGTCGCCTCATAGGTTTTATCCAGATCAAGCATCAGACCCGCGACCTTGGTGGCCTGCCCAAAACACAGCGGCAGTACTCCACTAGCCAACGGATCAAGACTGCCCGTGTGACCTGCTTTTTCAGCTCGGTACAGCCGACGCACCGCTTGTAAAGCTTGATTGGATGACGCACCGACGGCTTTGTCGAACAGCAATATACCGTCAACAGTCCGCCACTCGACGCGCGGTCGAGCAGCCCTGACACTCATGGCGGCTTGTCACCTAGCAGTATATCGCCATCCTGCGACTCAGCATCCTCAGCCACTGGGTGTGCTGCCGCCCGCGCCGCATCACTAGCCCTAGCCGCGTGTATCAGCGACGACAAATGCGCCGCCTTATCAATGGTTTCATCAACGACAAAATGCAACTCTGGCACTTGACGAATGGCAAGCTGCTTTTTGAGATTCAAGCGCAAAAACCCTGACGCAGACTTTAACGCACTCGCCACTTCGAGCGCGTTTCGATTCGCATCAAACGGTAAAAAATGAATCGTTGCGTGTGACAAATCACGGCTCACTTCAACCGCCGTGATTGTAATTGCGCCCACTCGCGGATCTTTCACCTCACGGCGGATGAGATCCACGAGCAGACGCTGAATTTGCTCTTCCACACGCCGACTACGATGAAAATCGCGCGGCATCTCACAACGTACGAGTGATCACGACACGCTCATAGCACTCGATCTGATCCCCAGCACGCACATCGTTATAGTCTTTCACAGCGATGCCACACTCGGTTCCAGCCCGGACCTCATTGACGTCATCTTTGAATCGCCGCAGCGACTCAAGCGCACCCTCAAAAATCACGACGTTATCTCGTAGAACCCGGATCGGATTATTGCGCTTAACATGCCCTTCCATCACGAGACATCCGGCAACCTGCCCGAACTTGCTTGAACTAAATACGTCCCGAACCTGTGCAAGACCCACAATTTGGTCACGCACTTCAGGTGCCAATAGACCGGACAGCGCCGCACGCACATCATCAATTGCTTCGTAAATGATGCTGTAGTACTGAATCGCAACGCCGTGATCTTTCAGTGCATTACGCGAAGCTGCGTCAGCCCGCACGTTAAACGCGATGATCCTAGCTTTCGATGCTACGGCAAGCGACACATCAGACTCTGTAATACCGCCAACGCCACTCGAAATAACTTTGACAGCCACTTCCGAGGTCGACAGCTTCTGCAGCGAATCACGCAATGCCTCAGCTGAGCCCTGTACATCAGCCTTAATAATCAACTGCACCGTCTGTGTCTTGCCATCTTCCATCTGCGAGAACGCGTCTTCAATTTTTGTCGTGTTACGAGCGAGCTTGACGTCACGGAACTTACCTTGCCGGTAAAGCGCCACTTCGCGCGCCTTACGCTCGCTTTCAACAACAAGAAACTCGTCACCAGCCAAAGGCGCCCCACTTAATCCAAGAACTTGCACGGGAATTGATGGGCCTGCGGAGTCAACCGCTTTGCCCGTCTCATCAAACATCGCACGTACACGACCGTATTCCTGACCAGCAAGAATCGGATCACCCAGTTTAAGAGTGCCGCGTCTGACAAGGATCGTTGCCACCGCACCACGACCCTTCTCGATGCTCGCTTCAAGCACAACACCCACAGCCTGACCCTGGACGGAGGCTGTTAGCTCTAAAACTTCAGCCTGCAATAAGAGCGACTCCAACAACTTATCAATACCATCGCCTGTTTTCGCTGACAGCGGCACAAAAATAACGTCGCCACCGTACTCTTCGGGGATCACGCCGTGCTTCACGAGCTCATTCTTGACTCTCTCAGGCTCGGCTTCGTTCTTATCAATCTTGTTAAGAGCCACTACCATCGGCACTTCAGCCGCTTTGGCGTGCTGAATGGCCTCGATAGTCTGCGGCATTACACCGTCATCAGCGGCCACAACCAACACGACGATATCGGTAATTTTTGCACCACGCGCCCGCATCGATGTAAAGGCGGCATGGCCAGGTGTATCGATAAACGTAATGATGCCGCGTGGCGTCGTAACGTGATACGCACCAATGTGCTGGGTTATCCCACCGGCCTCGCCTGCTGCGATCCTCGCACTCCGAATATAATCGAGGAGCGATGTCTTACCATGATCCACATGCCCCATGATCGTGACAACAGGTGGTCGGACAGTGACCTCGCCGTGACCGCCCGCCGCATTCTGCAAGTCCTCTTCGAGCGCGTTCTCACGCAGGGTCTTGGCTGAGTGCCCCATCTCCTCGACAACCAGTACCGCAGTATCCTGATCCAGAGGCTGATTAATGGTCGCCATCACGCCCATGTTCATCAGCGACTTAATGACTTCACTGCCCTTGACTGCCATCTTCTGCGCAAGCTCAGCAACAGTGATGGTTTCAGGAATTGATACTTCACGCTTGACGGGCGCGGTTGGCATTTCAAAGCCATGCCGACCTTCAGGAGCCAGCGATCCGCTGCGACGACCGCCGCGCTGCGGTTTTTTCTTCTTGAAGCGCGAACTGACGTCAGAAGCAACATGCAGCTCTTGCCGACCATATCGCGTGCTTTTATCTTCAACCTCGATGATTCGTGGTGCAGGGCGCTCCGCCGCCTTGCGACTTCTATCAGCCTCATCACGCGCGCGCTGCTCCGCCTGCCGGCGAGCCTCTTCTTCAATCAGTCGGCGTGACTCCTCTTCGGTACGGCGACGATTGTCTTCTTCGCTACGCTTACGCGCTTCTTCATCGATCTTGCGCTGCGCTGCTTCCTCGATGGCACGCTGAGCCGCTTCTTCTTGCTCACGCACCTTATCGATTTCTTCTTGCGCGACGCGCGCCTGCTCTTCGAGTACGCCTCTATTGATGTACGTACGCTTTGTACGCACCTCAACACTCACAGTGCGAGCCCGACCCTGAGCTGCGCTAACCTTCAGTTCACTCTGAGTTTTGCGTTGTAGTGTGATTTTGCGGGGACCGGCCGCTTGCGTTGGCTCAGCCACATGCCCATGCGAACGACGCAAGTGGGTCAGCAGTTCAGTCTTAGCTTCGTCGCTTAACTGAGCATCTGCGCTTGCCACCTGAATACCCGCTTCCTCAAGCTGTTTCAGTAGTCGCTCAACAGGAACCTTGAGAACTTCGGCAAATTGCGCAACCGTAACATCAGACATGTATCGCTCCTAATCAGGACGCCGCGCCGTCGGCGAACCAGTGGGCGCGCGCAGCCATAATTAACTTGCCCGCGCGGGCGTCGGCCAGGTTTTCGATACCCTCTAAATCTTCAATTGATTGTTCCGCTAACTGCTCGCGAGTTCGAATCCCACGTGCCGCCAGTTGCTTGGCAAGCTTCGCGTCCATGCCGTCGACTTCGAGCAAATCAGCGCTAGGAGGCCCAGAATCCGAGGTTTCTTCACGAGCAATAGCTTGCGTCAACAATACGTCGCGAGCACGGTTACGTAATTCACTAACCATCGCATCGTCGAACTCTTCGATAGCCAGCAACTCATTCGTGGGCACATAGGCGATTTCTTCGATCGTTGAAAAGCCCTCTTGCACCAAGATGAGTGCAACATCCGCATCGACATCAAGCGCCTGCATAAAGACATCGCGTAGTTGCGTAGTCTCGGCTTCACTCTTCTCCTCGGCTGCCTGCTCACTCATAATATTGAGCTTCCAGCCAGTCAACTCCGAAGCGAGGCGAATATTTTGCCCGCCACGTCCAATGGCCTGACTCAACTTCTCTTCTGCCACAGCAATATCCATGCTGTGCTGCTCTTCATCCACAACAATTGAGGTCACTTCAGCTGGCTGCATCGCATTGATAACGAACTGAGCAGGATTATCCTCGTAGGGAATAATATCAACACGCTCACCGGCAATTTCATTCGACACCGCTTGGACGCGGCTACCGCGCATACCCACGCATGCGCCAACTGGGTCGATGCGGCTGTCGCTACTCTTGACTGCAATCTTGGCGCGTACGCCGGGGTCTCTGGCGGCCGATAAAATCTGGATGAGCCCCTGACCAACTTCGGGAACCTCGAGTTTAAACAACTCAATCAAAAACTCCGGCGCCGTTCGCGACAAGAAGAGCTGCGGCCCGCGTGGTTCTGAGCGCACCTCTCGCAGAAAAGCCTTGACCCGATCCTGTGTGCGAATGGGTTCGCGTGGAATCAGGTTTTCACGGGGAATAAATCCCTCTGCATTTTGACCGAGATCGACATAAATTCCGTTACGGTCGACGCGCTTCACGATACCGCTAATCAGTGTGCCGATGCGCTCTTGATAAGCCTCGACAACCTGAGCACGCTCGGCCTCGCGGACTTTTTGAACGATCACTTGCTTCGCGGTCTGCGCATCAATGCGGCCAAACTCCTCAGTGGGCAGTGGCACCTCAACAAAGCCGCCCACCTCCGCTGCAGGATCTACATCAAGCGCATCTTCCATGCGCAGTTCGCGCTCTGGGAACTCAAGATCACGCGAGTCATCAGCGAACACTTTCCAGCGCTGAAACGCTTCATAATCACCCGTACGACGGTTGATGGCGATACGCGCATCCATCTCTTCGCCATGGCGCTTGCGGGTCGCTGACGCAAGTGCAGCCTCAAGCGCCTCAAAGATAATCTCTTTGTCGATGCTTTTTTCATTAGCGACGCTATCAACTGCGTCGACGATTTCTTTTAGCGTTGTCTTAGCCATTTCGCTCTACTCCCGCCGCATGCCAAATTCTGGCACGAGCCGCGCTGTCTTGATCGCACCTAATTCCAAATCCACTCGCTGTCCATCAACCTCGAGCACGACGCTCTGTTCATCCACCGCCATCAATTGGCCAGTCCATCGCCGCCGGCCATCCCGCGGCAAAACAGACTCCACCTGCACGCGCCCACCCACAAAGCGCTCGAAGTGCTCACGTGTCCGCAGCGGCCGGTCAAAACCGGGCGAGGACACCTCAAGCGTGTACTCATTCTTTATCGTGTCTGCCGCGTCCATCACCGCACTCACGCGTCGACTCACCGCTGCACAGTCCTCAACCGTGATGCCCTCTGGCCCCATCGACCCTGGCCGGTCAATGTACAGGCGCAATAGTCCGCCACCGCGATGGGACTGCACTTCAAGCTCGATCAGTTCGTAGCCCAAAGCATCCACCTCACCACTTAGGAGCCTCAGTAGCGCCTCACGCATCACAATCCACCCCGAGCTGAACCCGGTTTACAACCACCACCCAAAAAATGGGCCAAAAAAATGGGCCCGCAGCCCATGTGTGGGTTACAACGTCAATCGTCGTTTCCCAAACGAAAAAGCCCCATCAGGGGCCTTTTACAAAACTTGCAAGAGCTGCTCTGCCAGAGCCAGCCCCCTATCGTTCAAGTATACGACAAAGCTCCCCACTTCAAAAGCCGTGTTGAGCCAACCTGCGACGATATCAACTCGTTATTTTGCCAAAAATGTGTTTAATATCAATTTATTGCAAGATATTAAATAATAATTACCTGAAATCCCCACACCACCCCACGTCGGGTGTATCGAGCGAGGGCAAGCCCACCCCTCCGCTATCACTCGTTGAACTTAACTCTCAGCCGCGCGGACTTGAAAGCCAGTAAAATCAAAACTTAAAACGATAAATTATCAATATAAACAGCTAGATAGTTCTACACCGGCCCCTCGGAATGAGTCACACATTCCGTACACAAATGGCACATTTTCACGGACTAATTCGAGCTTTTTATATGGCCGAACAACACAGATCGTCATGCTCAAACGCCGAGGCCATGCGTTCGATTTCCCGCGCGGTAAGGCCAAGTGACGCTGCTTCCTTGCGCCAACCAGTCGTCGCGCGTCTGACTTCCTTCACGATTTGCTTTGCTTCTTTCTCTTTCAACCCAAAATGCTTGGCTACGCCGAGGGCAACATCGAGAGAGGCGGTGTTGTCTGCCTCATCGATGGCGAGAGACAAGGCGCGTTCTTTCAGATCAGTAGGCATCGGGTTGAGATCATAAGCCGGAGCGAGCTGCCAGCCCTTCCCTGCTTGGTATAAGAACCCATGATTGCGCAGGTGATCGTCAGTGTTGGAAATCAGGATATTGAACACGATGCGCCGCCAGAGTTGTGCACAGTCCGCTTTCGCTTGCGCACCATGCTGGCGAAGGGCGTCCGCGATTTCCATGTAACTGTGCGGTTCGCCATCGGTGGCTCCCAACATGCTCATCGCGGAAAGGAACGGAATGCGGCGAGCGCAATCACGATCAAAACGCCGAAGTATGAGTACGGGACGCTCAACGATTTCCTCCAAACGCCAAACTGGCGTTGGAATGCCCGCCGCCTCCGCAAGCCTGAGAGCGAGCGCCTCCCAAACTGGAATACGCACCTTGTCATCGTTCTGTGGAAACTTGGCGATGCTGAGATGATTGTCCTTGTCGATCACCGATGCTTTAGGCCGCGCACCGCCAAGCGAGGAGCCGGGAGCCAGCAATAGCTTAAGATCGGCATCGCTTTCCTTGTCGGTGCCGACCTTCATGGCGGCATCGAGGAGTGCGGGAAGCTTGACCAGCGGCGGGACCTGCCTTGCTTCGCTGTCAGCAAGGAACGGCCCACCTTCCGTCCGTGCAAAGCGCAATGCGCCTTGGCGAGTAACATCGGACACGCCGAGAAGGTAATCAGATTCCAGCAGTGCGCGCGCTTGGCGTTTCTCCGCGCGCGCGCTGCGCTGCTCCTCTCTCTGGATGAGCAACCGGCCCCATCTGTCCGGCGCGGAGTCTCCTATCGCCCCGAGCAGCTTGCGCCCGGCCAAAGTGTGCTGTGGACCCTTGCCGAGGGCCAAGGCCGGTTCGAGCGCAAAGCGGGCGGGGTTCTCAAGCCACGCCCCAGCATATTCGAAGGAAGCGCTATCACACCCCTTGGAGCTACGCGTCCATAGCGTACCGACAAAATGCGTCGTCCCTTCGAGATCGATATGAACCTGAAGAGCGGTTTCCACTAGGGAGTCTTGCGACTGGGTGAGCGTACCCGCTGCGGCAGTCGTCCCTCTTCAAGCTGTAGCCCGAGATCGTCAGTGCGCACGTCGGCCAGGCCCGCGATGCGGTCGGCCAGTCCCAAGACGAACAATACCGTGGCGTAGATGCCGAGCGAGACGCCCGGATCACCACGTTCCGCTTTGACAAGAGTGGAGCGTGTGATGAAGGCGCGCTCCGCTACCATCGTCGTCGTGAGACGGCGACGTAGGCGCGCGCTCTTCAGATCGTCGCCCAACTTGGCGAGCGCGCGCTTAACAGGCAATGGCAGTGGCGGTGCAGTACGCATGGCTATCTTTGTATAGTATCGTAGCCACTAACCGAGTTAATGCTTAAGATAACATACAAAACATTCCTAGACAGCAAACAGCGTCTTTTTTTAGCGAGCGCTAAGCGGTTGCGAGACTTGAAGAAAGTGCAATATGTCCAAATCTATTACACATCCAATTACACATACACATTCTAGAAGCGATATACCTAAATAATATCAATATGTTGGTATGGACTTTTTCGGACTAAAAATCGCATCGAGGCGTGCAGGAACCGAACTGTCCCGCACCAAATGCGGATACCTCAAGCCCTGATGATAATCGAGCCGCGCCACCCAGTACCGTTCACCGGTCTTCATAATCAGTTCAATGGGAGCCAGGTCCGACTGCGCTCGGCGTATGGCGTCTTTTAACGCGGCGGCGGTGTACGCCACACCGTTAACAGCTAGCACCTGCGCCGACTCTGTCACATCGGCCTTGTAGGCCGCACTACCCCACGCCACGTTCGTCACGGTGCCATCGCTATCGTCAATCTGCATGCCGACTGAAAAGGAAAAGTTCGCCCGCTTGGCCTGTGCCTCAGCCGCCTGCAGGTACTCGCTTTGCGTATCGTCGTAGCGTAACTGGTAACCACCACGACGAATGCCGTCAAGTGGCGCTGGAGTCGCCACTCGATCTAACCTCTGGCGCAAGAAGCTTGCCCAGTCATAAGGCTCAATTGCATTTAACTCACGGACAAGGTCGTCAAACGTGTACGTGACTGGCTTGAAGCTACCGTTGTTGATTCCAAAGAACCGTTGCGCAAAATCATCTAGTGAACGCTTCTCGCCGGAACGCTCGCGGATCAATGTGTCCACATCAAGCCAAATCAGCTGCCCTTCAGAGTAATAATCCTCAAAGCGCTGCCAATCAGTCCACGACTGCGGCCTACGCGGATTAATAATCTCGTCATTCGTCGTGTCCTGCAACGAGCGCCAACTGCGGCCCGCTTGCATATCAAAAAATGCCGCGGTCATAGCTAATTGATCCAACGCTTCTTCACGCGACCACAACCCCGAACGGGCCGTCAACACCTCGCCCCAATACTGCGTCTGCCCCTCATAAACCCAGAGCAAACTATCTTGCATTGGTACGTTATAGTTTGGCGTCCACAAGTCAGCTGGACGACGAAACTTTCCATTCCATGAATGTGTAAATTCATGGCCAAGTAGATCGCGACCCCAGGGGTTTTTAGCCCACTCGGTAAAGAATTCCGGATCAGCTCCATCCTCACTCGACTGATGATGCTCAAGGCCGATCTGCGCGATTTGATTGCTTAGGCTAAACAAAAAATCATAGTGGCTGTAGTGGTGTGCACCGAATAGCTTATACGCCTGCTGCACCAACGCCCGAAACCGCTCAAGTTCATCCTCCTTGACCGACAGGTATTCGGCGCGATCAGCAAATAGATTCATGTGCACCGGAGCGGCACTACCAGGGTCTAGATCAAGCCGTCGACTATATAAACCGGCATAGATCGGACTATCAACCAAGGTCTCCAAAGAGACCGGCTTAAACGTAGTCGTCGCGCTATCCACCGTTGCCACTTCTAGCGCAGTCCCGTACGCCCATCCTGCTGGCAATGTGACAGTCGCTGTCACAGGAATGCGGCTCGCAAAGTATCCTGACGGATACAGTACGACGGTATTCCACTCGAGCATGAGCATCTCACGACTGATTTCCGCTGCGCCTACTTTTGGACTAGTCGGCGACAGATACTGGAAAGCGAGGTCCACAGATGTCGCGCCACTCGGCAACGTCATCCGCAGTGCATAAGCATCCATCGGATCACGCTCCCAGCGGACGGCCACACCATTCGCAGAGACGGCCAGTCCCGCCAAACGATCAACAGGCCCTTCTGGTGCGTGCGTACCTGGCAACCACTTGGGATAAAGCAGCGTAGTACCGGCATGCAGACCTGAAATCGTCTCGCGCACCGTGACGATCCGGCGTCTCACATCGCTCACGTCCACCGCCAAATGGATCATTCCCGCATAGGGCTGATCGCGCGGTTTTTCGCTACCGGCAGCAGAGGTCGGCGAGGCGCCTTCAGCCAAGCACGCGATAAGACAAGCAAAAACTCCCACAGCATGCGCGATGACTCGTGATGACACTTTCCAAGACCCCTGTAAAGCAATTTAAAACCAGATAAAACCATACCTCAAAAGGAACAGCAGGTGCTAGGCCTCGGTGCGCGTCATACTCTTGTGCGCCAACCAGACCGGTCTAGTCTAGGGTCCTAATGTAAGGCCTGACCGCCAATGTAAGCCACCATAAGCGAGCGGGGACCGGCAGCTCATTTTAGCATTGACTCTGCGGCCCACCTTACTTATCGTGAAGTCTGATAAATTATTCTGATAAATTATCGTGTCATTTACCTGCTAGCTGTTTGGGAACCGATTAAATTCATGTCGAGCAACGTCACTACATCTTCACTCACAGCCTCCGAACGCGTTCGACAGGTACTCAAAGCGCACGGACGCCTAGCCACTGCCATTGAGTCACTTGGCGATACTGATAACTTGTATCAGGCGGGCCTGACCTCGCATGCCAGTATCAACGTCATGCTGGGTCTTGAGGGAGAATTCAATATTGAATTTCCAGACGTCCTGTTGAAACGAGGGACCTTTGAGAGCGTTGTCGCGATTACCTCTGCGCTTGCGACTCTCACCGCGGGCTGATGCTTAAGACAGCTCCCAATCAGACGGAGCAGTCGACGACTCGCCATTCTGACATCAGCGATCTTCACGCGCAGTGGACACTCACATCTTGCGTCGCTGACGTGGTCACCGACCCCGCCGACTTGGCTGCACACGCAAGCACTTGGCTCAAGACACACTGCCCCGGCACGGTTGCGGACACGCTGCTCAAAGCCGGCTCAGGTGCAACCGAACAACTGACACAGTTAGACAGCCTCGATTGGTGGTACCACGGCGTTTTTAGCTTAAGCCAAGAGGCTGCCGCTACTGAGTGGCATTTGGTATGCGATGGTCTTGCCACTCTGGCAGACGTTTGGCTTAACGGCATGCTGCTTGGGACTGCGAGCAATATGCATCGTCAGCACCGCCTGAAGGCTGCACAAAGCCGCTCTGGCAAAAACGATCTGCACATCCGTTTTCGGTCCATTGCAGCTCACCTAGCGGCGAAACGCGAACGTCCACGCTGGCGCGCGCCGATGCTGGTGCAACAACAGTTGCGCCACATAAGAACCACTCTGCTCGGCCGTACCCCCGGCTGGTCACCACCGTATCCCGCAATCGGCCCTTGGCGTGCGATGCGCTACGAAAGCGCCGCACAACTGCGCTTAAGTAACGCGCGCATCGTGGCGACCTTAAGTCATCACACCGGATTACTGGATTTTCATGCGGATCTGCAGGGGATTAATCCGTCAGCGATCATCAAGGGGCGTCTACGACTGCAAGGCCATGGCATCGATCAATCCGCTGAATTGATTCAAAATGGATCGGCCGTACAGGCACGTCTTGTTATCGAACAGCCGGCACTGTGGTGGCCACACACGCACGGGGAACCGGCGCAGTATGAGCCGTCGGTGACACTCGCTTGCGCCGAGCAGGGCGCTGAGCCGGTCACGTTAGCGTTGCCTGCGGTAGGCTTTCGCTCAACCGAGATACGTCTTGCTTCTGGTGGCTTTGAGCTTACCGTCAATCAGGTACCTGTTTTCTGTCGCGGGGCCGTGTGGACACCACCAGAGCCCACCACACTGTGCGCCGACAGCGTCGCACTCCAAGCATTGCTCGGAACCGTCGTGCGCGCTGGCATGAACATGCTGCGTATCAGCGGCGCGATGACCTATGAGTCGGACGCATTTTATACGGAAGCCTCGCGTCTTGGGATTTTAGTGTGGCAGGACTTTATGTTTGCCAATATGGACTATCCGGCAAATCATCAAGACTTTAGCCATGAGGTCAGCCAAGAAATCTCATCATTTTTAGGGCGCGTCGCGGGACAGGCGTGCATCAGTGTGCTGTGCGGCAACAGCGAGGTTGAGCAACAAGCAGCCATGTGGGGCGCAACCCGCGAATTTTGGGCCCCTAGTCTGTTTCATGACACGATCGCGGACCTATGCAAAAAGCACTGCCCTACGATCCCATATTGGCCGTCCAGCGCCCATGGGGGCGCCTTCCCACACCAGCCGAATGCTGGCACGTGCTCCTACTACGGGGTCGGTGCGTATCGGCGTCCACTCCTCGACGCCCGGTCCTCTGAGGTACGCTTTACAACCGAGTGCTTAGGCATCGCAAATGTACCTGATCCCGATGAACTCGCCGCCATCTCAAGTAGCGAACAAGTCATCGCGGGCTCGCCCGCGTGGACCGCTCGCTCACCGAGAGACTTGGGAGCTGATTGGACATTTGATGATATACGCGATCATTACTTGAAGACGATCTATCAAGTCGATCCGTTGGCGCTACGCACAGAAGATCATGATCGTTACATTGAACTCAGCCGTGCAATATCGGCCTATGTAATGCACAAAACGTTTGCTGAGTGGCGCCGCACAAAATCCGTGTGCCGCGGAGCCCTTGTTTGGTTCCTAAAAGACCTCTGGCCTTCAACGGGCTGGGGCCTGCTCGCCCATAATGGCGCGCCGAAAGCCTGCTGGCATGCACTCAGCCGCATCCTACAGCCGCAACTATTATTTATCACCGACGAGGGCTTGAACGGCACCGCACTGCATATCGTCAATGAAAAAAACCGACCTCTCGCAGGCTCGCTCACTGTAACGCTGTATGTCAACGCAGAGCTTGCCATACGTACAGCGTCTATGCACCTTGACGTCCCAGCGAGACAGACCATCGAGCTATGCATCGAATCGCTATTTGATGAGTTTAATGACTTGTCGCATGCCTACAAATTTGGCCCTGCGGGGATTAACCTAATTGCTGCGACACTCGAGCAAGACAACACGAACCCACCACTGTCGGTACTCTACCAAGCGGCGGGGCCATTGCTTGAGCGCACCGACATCGGTCTGTCAGCGCACATCGCAACACTTGGTAAAAATCAATTTGAGGTCGTCGTATCGACCCGAGCATTTGCGCACTCCGTCCACATCCAGATTCCAGGAGCAGTGCTCCCAGACAATCATTTTGATATGGCTCCTAGTACCGTGCGCCGCATCGAGTTGCCTGCGTGCGAAAACTACGTTGCTGGGATCGTCACCGCGCTAAATTCCGACCACAAAACGACCCTACAGTGGCCTGAACATAACTAACCTAGACTGCGCCTCCAATGGGGCGCTGCGGCGATGTATGCGCCCCATCGCCACCAAAAACACGTATTTTGTGGCCTGCGTCTCATCGATGCGACATAATTAGTCCATAATTGGCTCAGTCGGCAGAACCTACATACGCCGTTTGGACGATCTCAATGACTCAGAGCGCCACCGCACGCCCATTTGCAGAGCTACTCGACCTCACGCGCACTATTGCGCGTGAGGTTGCCGCGAAACACGCTAACAGCGTCGATCGCGAGGCACGCTTTCCCAGTGAAACAATTGTCGCTTTAAAAAACGCCAAACTGCTGTCCACTTTGGTGCCAATCGCGCTAGGTGGAGATGGCTCGAGCCTCAGTGAAGTTGCGCAGATGTGCTCAGTTCTGGCTGAAGGCTGTTCTGCAAGCGCGATGATCCTAGCGATGCATCAAATTCAGGTCGCCTGCCTTGTCCGCCACGGCCAGGATGCGCCTTACTTCCGGCATTACTTGCGTCTATTGGTGAGCGACCAGCCGCTCATCGGGTCAGTGACATCCGAAGTTGGCACTTTCGGCGATACACGCTCCAGCATTTGTGCGGTCGAAATCTCGGGTGATCGATTTACGCTGTTTAAGAACGCAACCACAGTCTCCTATGGCGCCTACTGTGATGCATTACTTCTTACATGCCGTCGCAATCTTGAAACCAGCGCAAGTGATCAAGTATTAGTGCTTGCCACGAAAGCCGACTACCAATTAAAGCAGACAGCGGCTTGGGATACGTTAGGCATGCGCGGCACAAACAGCCCCGGGTTTGAGGTCCATTGCCAAGGATCTGCCGATCAAATCCTCCCCGGCGCATACGCAGATTCGTCGGCCATGAGCATGGTGCCCTACTCGCATATTCTTTGGTCAGCGCTATGGCAGGGCATCGCAGCCGATGCGGTCGCACGAGCGGCGACAATGGTGCGCGCCGAAGCGCGCAAAACGCCAGGGACGACGCCAAGCTCAGCCCTTCGCCTTGCGCAAGTCCACAGCGAGCTGCAGGCTATGAAAAATCATTGGCAAGCAACCGCACATGAATTTGATCAGATTGACGCGACCGGCTCTGATCGTGCAGAGCTCTTATCACTCGGCTGGGCTTTAAAGCTCAACAATCTAAAGACAAGCTGCTCAGACATGGCGCCGCGCATTGTCCATCAGGCACTGCAGATCACCGGAATCATGGGCTACAAAAACGACTCTCCCTATAGCGTTGGCCGACACTATCGCGATGTTTTATCCGCATCACTGATGGTCTCTAATGATCGTATCGCGGCGAAAAGCGCCTCCATGCTGCTCGTCTTGAAGGATACTTGAGCCAAAGGCCATCCATGACTATCGACGATGCCACAGCCTTTGATCCAGATGAATTTTATGCAGCGCTCGTAGCCCATAAGCTCATCATTCCGGTTGGAGTCCCCGGCGCGTTTGGCCGAAGTGCGATCTTTGAAGACATACTCGAGCGCTTTAATGCGCTTGTCAGCGCACACAGCGCCGATGATGATGCGCAGATAATGACGTTCCCGCCGGTCATTTCGCGCCAGTTACTTGAAAAAACAGGCTACCTTGATTCCTTCCCTCATCTGTGCGGGACCATCTTCAGCTTCAATGGCGACGAACGCCAAGCGCGCGAACTATCACGGCGCGTCACAGAAAAAGAGGACTGGTCCAGCACTCAGAGCATGGGCGAACTCGTGCTAAATCCCGCAGCTTGTTACCCCGTTTATCCGAGCTTCACCGGTATTTTGCCGGTAGAGGGGCGCACGGTTACGATGCTGCATTGGGTCTTTCGCAATGAGCCCTCAAATGAACCAACCCGCATGCAATCATTTCGTGTGCGGGAGTTTGTCCGCGCTGGAACAGAAGCCCAAGTGAGTTCGTGGCGCGATATGTGGCTGGAACGTAGCCTTGGAATTTTTTCGAAGCTCGGCTTACCTGCTCACTCAGATATTGCGACCGATCCTTTTTTTGGTCGCGCCGGTAAATTGATGGCAGACAGTCAACGAAAAAATGAACTTAAGTTCGAAATTAATATCCCCGTCATCTCAAAAACAGCGCCTACGGCCTGCTGCTCGTTCAATTGCCACCAGGATCACTTCAGCACGCCGTTTGGTATCAAGACCCATCACGGCGATGTGGCCAGTACCGCATGCGTGGGTCTAGGACTTGAACGTATTGTGATGGCGCTTTTAAAGATCCACGGACTCGACCCCACACGTTGGCCAGCCACTGTGCGCAAGCACTTATGGCCATGAAGCGCCTGCACAGGCTACGCCATCTTGAGAGCAAGAACTACGTCCCGAGCCCATTGCATGGGGAGACAATGGCTTGGGTTGAGAAAAACTGTTACGTCGACGTTTTTATTGAACTGATCCATGCGCTAGGACTTGAGCCGCGCGCAATGCTACCGTTTGTACTCGCGCTCGATTTTCTGAACGACCAATGGACCTTTTTTAAGCCACCGCATCACGACCTACAGCTGCTGTACGGCATTGACATTCAGGAGCTCAACGTTTGGCGTTCCTTGTACGAGCACGCACTCACTTATCAACAGGTGGGCGATCCGATCAGCACAGAGGCGGACGCCTACTGGCTTCCCGATACGGCCGGAACGGACTACCGCCGCAACCACGTCAAGACAACCATTATTATTTGCCACATTGACGCCGAAGCGCAGACGCTGGGATATTTCCACAATGCAGGCTATTTTCAGTTAGGGGGCGAGGACTTTCGTCGCCTTTTCAGACTGGACCGCACCGACGACCCCGCTTTCATGCCGTTTTACGCGGAAATTGTGCGACTGGGTCGCGCTGTAACCAAAGAACAGGCCGACATCACGGAAGTCTCACTCAGCCTGCTGCGCCACCACCTGACCCTCATCGCTGCTGACAACCCAGTGACACGGTTTGGGTCGTACGTGATTGGGCATTGCGAGCAGACCAAAGAACTCGGTATTGATTACTACCACGCTTGGTCTTTTGCAACGACTCGACAGCTCGGCGCAGCCTCTGAACTGAGCGCCGTCTACTGCGAATGGCTCAGTGAGCAAGGACGGCTTGACCTAGCATCGGCAGCAGTGGAATTTCGCACGATCTCAACACTAACAAAAACCTTGCTGTTGAAAATGGCGCGCATCTACACCACCCAAAAAACATCAGATCTGCAGCCTCTGTTCGCCGGCATGGCCGAGGCCTGGAGTCGCGGCATACGCACAGTGTCGGGCGCTGTCACCGGAAACTAAAGCCGAGACGTGGGGGCGCAGCCGCGCGGGCACTGCGACTCTTAAGTCGCGCCCTGCTGGCGCGCCAGTCGAATAAGCTCCCGACGCGATTTTTTGTCCGGGCGTCCCGCACTGCGCGGCCGCGCGAGTGCTGCGAGCTGTTGGCTCTCGCGCCACTGCACACCGTGCGCAATACTGGCTGCCGACTCCGCGTAACAGGCGCGCGCCTCTGGTGCGGGCCCACGCCTGAGGGGAATCCCTCGCACGGCGAGTTCCATTTTACGCCCAGCCATGTCGAGGACGAGTGCATCACCGATGCGCACCGAGCGGGCCGCGCGAATCCGCAGGCCTCCGACTTGCACTTTCCCAGCCTCAACTGCGGCCGCAGCGAGGGCACGCGTTTTATATAAGCGCACCATCCACAGCCAGCGATCAAGCCGTAATGCCTTTTCGGCATGCCCCAATCTCGTATCGTCTAAATCCCGACGAGTTGCCATATCCGCCTTACCAAACCCACAACAGCCTCAAAGTGAGCGGTTAATTGCAATGCCAATAAACATTTTTGCCTATACTTTACCCACCACACTACACCGTAGCAGCACCTCGTATGGACACTAATTTTTACGCGCGCCTCGAATCGGATCTCGCCGGCCTGAAGACCGCTGGCCTATACAAAACCGAACGGCAACTCGGCTCCCCCCAAAATGCAGCAATCCGAGTGAATGGCCGCGAGGTGATCAACCTGTGTGCCAACAATTATTTAGGCCTTGCCGGTCATCCAACTGTGCGCGAAGCGGCCCACCGCGCACTTGATCGCTATGGCTACGGCATGGCCTCCGTGCGGTTTATTTGCGGCACGCACGATATACATCGCGAATTAGAAGCTAACCTCGCAGCGTTTCTTGGGTTTGACGATGCCATTTTGTACTCGTCGTGCTTTGATGCGAACGGCGGGTTATTCGAGACACTCCTCGGCGAGGACGATGCGGTCATCTCCGACTCCCTTAACCATGCCTCGATCATTGATGGCATTCGGCTCTGCAAAGCCCAGAAGTTCCGTTACGCAAATCGGGATCTTGCCGATCTGGAGAGCAAACTGAAGGATAGCGGCAGCGCTCGGACACGCATGATTGTGACCGACGGCGTCTTCTCAATGGACGGCACCTTTGCGCCGTTGGCTGAGATTGTCGACTTGGCAGACAAGTATCAAGCGCTCGTCGTTGTAGACGACTCACATGCCACTGGATTTATCGGAGAACACGGCCGCGGTACCCATGAGCGCGCAAACGTCTTAGGGCGCGTTGATCTGATGACAGGCACGTTAGGTAAGGCCCTCGGTGGCGCAGCTGGCGGCTATGTCGTTGGAAAACAATCGGCCATCAACTGGTTACGCCAGCGCTCACGACCATATCTTTTCTCAAATTCTGTGCCGCCAGTGATCGCGGCGACGACCTTGCGCGTACTCGACTTAATCAAAGATGGCACTGCATTGCGCGCCCAACTCAATCAAAACGCAGTACAGTTCAGAGACGGCCTGACTACCGCCGGATTTACACTCACGCCCGGTACCCACCCAATTATCCCGGTCATGATCGGGGATGCAGCACTTGCCGGAAAAATGGCAGATCGATTACTGGAACTCGGCGTGTACGTCATCGGCTTCTCATTCCCGGTCGTCCCCAAAGCACAAGCGCGTATACGCACCCAAATGAATGCTGGGCATACCAAAGAGCAACTGGAACACGCGATCACCGCATTCACCACGGCTGGCCGCGAACTCGGCTTAGTGAACTAAGGACGCACGATGAAAGCACTCGTAAAATCAAAAGCAGAGCCTGGGATCTGGATGGCAGATATCACCGAACCGAGCTACGGTCCAAATGATGTCTTGATCAAAATGAAAAAGACTGCGATTTGTGGCACTGACATGCACATCTGGCACTGGGACGACTGGGCACAGCGCACCATCAAAGTCCCCATGGCCGTTGGCCACGAGTACGTGGGTGAAATCGTCGCGATGGGCAGCGAAGTACGCGGTCTCGCGCTAGGCGATCGTGTTTCTGGTGAAGGGCACATCACTTGCGGGCATTGTCGAAATTGCCGTGCAGGTCGGCGTCACCTGTGCCGCAATACAGTTGGCGTAGGCGTCAACCGCCCTGGATGCTTTGCAGAACTCATGTCGCTGCCGTCAAGCAATGTCTTTAAACTATCGGACGCGATTACAGACGACATCGCCTCAATTCTAGATCCATTTGGAAACGCAACTCACACTGCGCTGTCGTTCAATCTTGTGGGCGAGGATGTGCTCATCACCGGCGCGGGCCCTATCGGAATTATGGCAGTTGCTATTGCCCGCTTCGTTGGCTGCAGACATATCGTTGTGACTGACATAAACCCCTATCGACTTGAGCTTGCCCGTCGTATGGGCGCGACGCGAGCCATCGATGTCCGCACTGAGAGCATTGACGCGGCGATGAAAGACCTCGGCATGGAGGAAGGTTTCGATGTTGGCCTGGAAATGTCTGGTGTGCCGAGCGCATTCCGCGAAATGCTGCGCACGATGCACCATGGCGGCAATGTTGCGCTCCTCGGCATTATGCCGGCCGACACCGGCATCCACTGGGACGAAGTGATTTTTAAGGGACTCGTGATGAAAGGCGTCTATGGACGCGAAATGTTTGAGACTTGGTACAAAATGTCTAGCATGCTGCAAAGCGGTCTAGACATTGCGCCGGTGATCACCCACCGGCTACCAGTGGCTGAGTTTCGACTCGGCTTTGAAACGATGGCCTCCGGCAAAAGCGGCAAGGTGATCCTCGACTGGGCGGCGTGAACGCACCCGCCCAAAGCGCAGAACGCACAAGTCCGCTACTCCACAACACAACCGCAGTACGCATAGACATGGCGCGGATCATTGAATGCTCCAAATACGCGCATTTGCGCATCCAGCGCACCAAGCACTCGTGCGACTGTAGTCGACTCGGCGGGCACTAAATTCAGGCGCTCGGCAACGCTGCGGCCTTCCGCACTTAACTGGCGCAGCAGTGACTCCCGCCAATTGAGATTTTTTTCTCGATAGTTAGTCTCGTATTGCCCGGGCTTCAGCTTGGCGCGTCGAGCCGCCGATGCAATAGCGTCGTCTAAAGAGCCAATCTGATCGACCAAACCGATTTCCTGGGCGCGCGTGCCGATCCACACACGGCCTTCTGCAATCTTTTCAATCTCCGCAGCAGGACGATGCCGAGCATTCGCTACGCGAGCCACAAAAGCGTGGTACGCATGTTCAACACCTAACTGCAATACGTCGCGCGCCGCAGGATCCAACGAGCGCTCCAGATTCATAGTGCCGGCGAGCGGTCCTGTTTCGATTCCATCACTGGTCACGCCAAGCTTCGCGAGTGTTTTTTGGAAGGTCGGCACCAGACCAAACACCCCGATCGACCCACTAATTGTCGTGGGTTCAGCCCAGATCTCATCTGCATCCATGCCGATATAATAACCACCCGAGGCGGCTACGCTACCGAAAGAGGCAACAATGGGCTTACCTGATGCCTTCAGTCCGTCGAGTTCCTGGCGGATCACTTCCGACGCCAGCATGCTGCCACCGCCGCTATCGATACGCAGCACAACAGCTTTCACATCCTTGTCGAAGCGTACATCGCGCAACAAGCGCGCCAAACTATCACCGCCAATCGTGCCCGCCGGCTGATCGCCACCCATGATGGTGCCCGCAGCCACAATGACCGCTACTTTACCTTCCCGATGCCCAAAACCTGCTGCCGGCTTTACAGCCTGCAAATAATCCTGCGCATCAATCGCATTGAAGGAATGCGTCGTTTCGTCCTCACCAACAAGCGCAATCAGTTGCTGCTCAAATTGCAAACTCGTTTTACGCCCCGTCACCAATCCTTGCTGCTCAGCGAGTAACGCCGTATCTCCGCTGACCGCTCGCATCTGCGAAGCAGCGTCTTGCACATAACCATCAACCGCGCCGTCCTTCAGGTGTCGAGCCTGCTCGACACCGGTACGGTATGCCGACCAGATCGGGGTCAGCCAACCAATCGTCTGCTCGCGATCCTCGGGCGACATTCCTTGACGAGTGTAAGGCTCAGTAAATGATTTGTGCGTACCGACCTTAAATACGTTGATATCGACGCCGAGCTTGTCTAACGCATCATGAAAATACAGGTGGTAGGTACTAAAGCCCATGATGCCGATCGCGCCGTCCGGATCAATCGAGATCTCATCAGCATGCGCCATGAGATAAAACTGCTCCTGAGTTACATATCGACCAAAAGCCAACACTTTTTTGCCACTCTGACGAAACGCCTCGATCTCAGTTGCTAAGGTCTGCAACTTACCAAGGCCTCCGCCCTCCAAGTCGTCGAGCTCCAGCACCATCACTTTTATACGTGGATCCGTCTTCGCTGCACGAATTGCACTAATCAAGTCGCGCACCAAAGTCTCGCTGACCTTATCCTGCGCAAGGACATTCAAAGAGTGCTGCCACGGACGCGCCGAGAGCTGCTCCACTAAGTGACCATTTGGGTGCAACACGAGCGCTGCTCGTGCCGGCACGACAGGTGCGGACTGATGAAACGCAGCGCCGAGCACCACCAGAAACCCTAAGAAGATCAGGGTGCCAATAATCAAGCGCAGCGCATTAAGTGCACGCCAAAGCACGAGAAGAATACGTTTAAGTGTCTGCATTGCCACTCCGAACACAACAAATAAAAAAGGCCGGCCGCAAAACACGACCAGCCTTTGAGGCGTCAAGCATCAGTCGCTAACGCGACCCCCGTAGTGAGTCATGGCCAAACCGATACGCACGAGCGTATTTTCAAAACCACGCGCACTACGCGCTTACTTCAAACCTTCTCTTCGATACGTGCGGACTTACCCGAACGCTCGCGTAGGTAGTAAAGCTTCGCACGACGCACATTGCCGCGCCGCTTAACCATGATGCCGCCAATGGCTGGACTGTACGTCTGAAACACACGCTCCACGCCTTCACCGTGCGAAATTTTGCGCACCGTGAAAGATGAGTTCAGGCCACGATTCCGGCGCGCAATAACCACGCCCTCGTAAGCCTGCACGCGCTCACGCTCGCCTTCCTTCACTTTAACTTCAACGACAACAGTGTCGCCGGGTCCAAACTCTGGAATGGCACGCCCACTCTGACGCTTCTCGATCTCAGCAATAATCTTATTCATGAATCATCTTCCTCTCGATACTCTTCGAGGAGCAGTTGCTCCTCGCTCGACAATGTTCGCTCTGTCAGCAAATCAGCACGCAGTACCGCCGTGCGCCCCAACGCCTGTTTCAAGCGCCAGCGCCGAATGCGCTCGTGGTCACCGCTCAGCAATACGTCAGGTACCTTCAACCCACGCCACTCAGCTGGCCGAGTGTAGTGCGGCCAGTCCAGCAGCCCGCCAGCTTCGCCTGCGGCAAAGGACTCCTGCTCCGCCGACTCTACCGCTCCGAGTACCCCAGGCACCAGCCGCACCACGGCGTCGATAACGACTAAGGCCGCCAGCTCGCCTCCTGAAAGCACAAAATCACCGATCGACAATTCCTCATCAATCGACTCATCCAGCAGTCGCTGATCCACACCCTCGTAGCGACCAGCCAGCAAAACAAACCCAGGCAAAGCTGCCAATCGCCGCGCCGTCGCCTGATCAAACCGCCGACCTTGCGCCGACAAATAGATCCGCGGACTACCCGCAGGCACACGTTTCACAGCATCACCGAGCGACGTCGCCAGCGGCTCGACCTTCAGCACCATGCCAGGCCCGCCGCCATACGGCCGATCATCTACTGTCCCGTGCACGTCCGTCGTCAGTGAGCGTGGGTCTTGCAACCCAACTCGAACCAAACCACGTCCCAACGCCCGACCAACCACGCCCATCGTGAGCGCTGCTCGGACTTCCTCCGGAAAGAGCGTCACCACCTCAATCTCAAGCCGTGGCGCTAGCGCGCTCATGGCATTAAAACTCCGCTACCCAGTCGACAGTAATGTGCCGCCGAGCCAAATCCACTTTCGCCAGGTGTCGTGGAACCAAAGGCACCCAGTGCTCCTTGCCATCTGCGCGTACTGCCATCACCGGATTCGCTGGAAAATCGTGAAAATGACTCACAATCCCCAAGCGGACCCCTTCAAGGGTAACGACCTCGCAATCTACAAGGTCTTCCCAATAAAACTCACCCGGCGCGGGCTCCGGCATCTCACTACGCGGCAACGCCACGTCCCTCGCACCAAATTGGCGAGCATCCTCTGGGTTCGTTAACCCACGAAGCTCAACCACCAAACCTTTCGCACCGCCATGCACCCGCCCAGCAACGACCGTGACTGAATCCCAACCACCGTCGCGGGTAGCAACCTGCCACACCGGATAGTTCAACAGTGCAGCCGGCGGATCGGTATACGACTCGACCTTGATCCAGCCTTTGATCCCGAAGGGGCCACCGAGTCGCCCCAGGACCACCATCCGCTGTGAGGACTTCGGGGCGTTCAATTCAGGCCATTAACGCCACGCACGAAGCTCAGGCAGCCGCCGCGACGCCAGCATCTTTACGATACTGCTCAATCAATGCTGCAGCCCGGTCCGATGCCTTCGCACCCTTCTTGAGCCATGACTCAATCTTGGCAATCTCAAGGCGCAGCTTGGTTTCTTTACCGCGTGCGATTGGATTGTAAATGCCGACGAGCTCCAGAGTGGTACCACCCTGGCGTTTACGGCTGTCAGTCACGACAACGTGGTAGAAGGGCTCCTTCTTCGCGCCGCGTCGTGTCAAGCGTATCGTCACCATCGGCTCACATCCTAAAAAGTTGTAGTTCGTAGCTGGCCACAGGGGCTCGCCCTCGCGCCAGAGAGCCGCACATTGTACTGAGAATTAAACAATTCAGCTAGTGCCGTATGAAGCCCCCCATTGGAGGTCCGGCGCTGGCCCTCAGCATTCGCCAGACGCTCGGACGCTCGCGGCGACTTAAGCGGCTCGCCCAGCCTGCCATTGACTATGCCAGACCCTCTCTCAGCCGCCAAAACCGCCCGGGAACCGCCCTCCGAGGCTGCGCATCAGGCCACGCACCCCTCCTTTAGAGAACTGTTTCATGACTTTCTGCATTTGTAAGAACTGCTTCAGCAGCCGATTCACATCCTGGACCTGCAAGCCCGAGCCGTTCGCAATACGTCGCTTGCGCGAGCCGTCAATGACCTCTGGGCGCCGTCGTTCAACCGCCGTCATGGAATTGATCAACGCAATCTGCCGTTTCACCTCGCGCCCACCGAACTGACCCTGACTCTGCGCGGCAGCCTGCGACAATTGACCTGGCAACTTGTCCATCAACGCACTGATGCCGCCCATACGCTCCAACTGCAACATCTGCTCGCGCAAGTCATTAAAATCAAAGCCCTTGCCTTTGGCTAACTTCTTGGCAAGCCCGGCTGCTTTCTCATGATCTACTTCACGTTGCACTTGCTCGACAAGCGACAGCACATCGCCCATCCCGAGAATGCGCGAAGCAACACGCTCCGGATGAAACAGCTCCAACGCCTCAACCTTCTCACCAACACCAACATACAAAATCGGTTTTCCAGTCACATAGCGCACTGATAAGGCGGCGCCACCACGCGCATCGCCATCGGCTTTTGTCAGGACGATGCCGGTCAAATCGAGTGCTGTATTAAAGGCTTTAGCGGCATTCACAGCATCTTGGCCCGCCATGCTGTCAACCACGAACACGCGCTCGTGCGGCTGTAACAGCGCATCGATCGCCTGCACTTCAGTCATCATTTCGCCGTCTATGTGCAAGCGTCCGGCGGTATCAACGATGAGCACGTCATACGCACCACGGCGCGCATCCTCGAGTGCACGGCGCGCTATAGCGAGCGGCAACTCCCTCTCAGCAACCGATACAAAGCCCGCGCCAACTTGCGCGGCGAGTCTTTCCAGCTGCGTGATCGCCGCGGGCCTGTAGACGTCGGTACTCGCAAGGAGCACGCGCTTTTTACGCTCCTGCAGCAATAAGCGCGCGAGCTTGGCAGCCGTGGTCGTTTTGCCGGCACCTTGCAAACCCGCGAGCAAAACCACGACGGGCGGCTCTGCGCGTAAACTGAGACCGCCGCCGGGCTCTCCCATGATGGTGACGAGTTCATCGTGCAAAATTTTGATAAAAATTTGCCCGGGAGTCAGGCTCTGCTGCACCTCCGCGCCCAGCGCCCGCAGCTTGACAGAGTCAATAAACGCCTTCACCACCGGTACCGCGACGTCTGCCTCAATCAACGCCATGCGCACTTGACGCAAGGTATCGGCAATATTGTCCTCAGTTAGCCGGCCACGGCCCCTGAGCGAATCCACCGCACCAGCGAGGCGCTGAGTCAGCTTGTCAAACATCCGTCATCTCCTTGTCTGGGCGCGCATTATAGGGCCGAATCCCGTCATTCGCTTCACGCGGCCGCGCGGCTGTGCAATCATCTGGAGCCTGTGACTGCCATACACATCGCTCTGTCCTTGCTCCCACTCGCGCTTTACTTACTCGCGGCGGCAGCGCTGTGCCGTGCGGCCGGGCGGCCCGCCGCCCAGCGGGCGACTTTTGGCCTTATTTGCACCGCAAGCGCCGTTGTCGCGCATGGCTATGTTCTGTTTGGCGCCATCGATACACCGACCGGCATCAGCCTTGCAATTACCGATAGCGCATCCTTAGTCGGTTGGGTCGTGGCAGCCAGCACCCTTTTGATCATCAGCGTGCACCCACTGCGCGGACTAGGATCTGCATTGCTACTCACAGCGGGCATCCTCGGGAGCGGCACGGGCCTTGTGACCGGCTTTCAGACCATCGCGAGCCCACAATGGGAAGTGAGCGCCCATATTGTACTCGCTGCGCTTGCGGCGGGTTGGCTCACCATAGCGGCAGTTACCGTGGTGCTGCTGCACTGGCAAGACGCACGCATTCGATCCCGGCAGCCTTTGGGGCCGCTCGGCCTGCTCCCGCCTATGGAGACGATGGAGACAACTTTATTTAGGACACTCGGAGCGGGCTTTACGGTACTGACGCTTGCGCTACTGACGGGACTTTTCACAGTACATAACCTACTCCAACAGCACCTCGTGCATAAAACAACACTCGCCATCTTGGCATGGCTCGTGTTCGGCACACTGCTGTGGGGTCGTTGGAAATTTGGTTGGCGTGGCCGGCAGGCGCTACGCTTTACGCTCGCGGGATTCATTATCTTGGCACTGGCGTATTTTGGAACGAAATTTGTGCTTGAAAATTTGCTCGGTCGTCACTGGGGCTAAATGGACCAATTCCCACTAGGCCTCGCGCTTGGAGGCTTACTCGTCTGTATCGTCCTGTCGGCATTTTTTTCCGGCACTGAAACCGCGCTCATGAGCGTTAACCGTTACCGGTTACGTCATCTCGCGCAGCACGGCCATGCAGGCGCGAGACTGACCGAAAAACTGCTAGCCCAACCCGATCGATTGATTGGCATCATGCTACTAGGCAACACCGTTGCCAACGTAGCTGCCGCCTCCATCGTCACGCTCATGACACTCGAATACGCCGAACAAAAGTGGCTCGCGCTTGCCAACGGCGCCTTAACGCTGATTTTATTGCTCTTTTGCGAGGTAGGGCCCAAAACATACGGCGCCCTGAATGCTGACCGTATTGCGATACCCGCAGCATTTATCTACAGACCTCTGCTGACCATCACTTACCCGCTGATTTGGTTGATCAGCACAATCACAAGCGCGCTATTGCGCCTCTTTGGGGTCTCCAAAAGCAAAGTCGCCTCACACTCTTTATCCGCCGACGAACTCCGTACTGTTGTCGCTGAGGCAGGCTCGTTGATCCCACTAAAACATCAACAAATGCTGGTCAGCATTTTGGATCTAGAACGTATTGCTGTTGAAGACATTATGGTTCCTCGCAGTGAAGTGAGCGGCATCGATCTCAATGATGATCCGTCGCAACTGATGCAATTGCTACGCGATGCCCAGCACACTCGCATGCCGGTGTTTGAGGGTGATCTCAACCACATTGTGGGGGTGCTCCATATGAAGCAAGTTGCGCGAGAACTGAGCCGCGGCGCACTCGATCAAGAAGCGCTGGCGCGTATCGCAAAACAACGTGAGCCGTATTACGTCCCAGAAGGCACAACACTCAATCGTCAACTTCTTGCCTTCCAGCACAATCGGCGACGACATGCGTATGTTGTTAATGAATATGGCGACGTGCTTGGACTCGTGACACTCGAAGATATTCTGGAAGAAATCGTCGGTGAATTCACCACGCTGCCGCATGGGCTACACCGGCAAATGCGCGCCGAAGCGGATGGCAGTTACCTAGTCCCCGGCAGTATGACGGTCCGCGCGATCAATCGAACTCTTGGCTGGGCATTACCAATCAACGGCCCAAAAACCTTAAGCGGACTCATCATTGAGTTTTTAGAAACGATTCCGGAAACCGGAACCTCTTTAAAACTGGGGCCCCATGCGGTGGATGTACTGCAGGTCACCGATAACACCATAAAAACTGCCCGCGTCTGGCCCGCAGTGACCGCTACACAGCCCGCTTAAAGCCATCAACGTGCCGCCGCGAGCGCCTCATCCAAACGCGTGACCGCGGTGACATGCAAACCCTCGATGGACTTTCGTGGCGCATTGGCGCGCGGGACGATAGCGCGTGTAAATCCATGCTTTTGCGCCTCCCGCAAACGTTCCTCTCCAAAGGGTACTGGCCTGATTTCCCCCGCGAGCCCCAACTCTCCAAAAACAACTAAATCTTGTGGCAATGCTCTGTTTTCAAGGCTGGACACAGCTGTTACCAGCAAGGCAAGATCAGCGGCTGTCTCCTCGACCCGAACACCGCCCACGATATTAATAAAAACGTCATGACCACCGAGTGCCACACCGCCATGCCGGTGCAATACTGCAAGTAACAGTGACAAGCGATTGCCATCGACACCAACCGCCACGCGCCGTGGTACTTGTGCGCGCGAATCGTCCACCAACGCTTGGACCTCGATCAGCATTGGACGGGTACCCTCACGCGTGACCGTCACTACGCTGCCAGGCACCGGCGTATCGTGTCTGGACAAAAAGATGGCCGACGGATTTTTTACCTCACGCAAACCCTGTTCGTCCATGGCGAAAACACCGATTTCATTAGCCGCACCAAAACGATTTTTGATCGCGCGTACCACTCTAAAACGGCTCCCAGCATCGCTTTCAAAATAAAGAACAGCGTCCACTAAATGCTCTAGCACCCGAGGGCCGGCAATCACACCCTCTTTGGTCACATGACCAATCAAGACCACCGCGGTCCCAGATCGCTTGGCAAAGGCAACAAATCGCGCCGCCGACTCCCGTAACTGTGTGACAGACCCGGCGCTTGCCTCTACCTCGTTGCTGGCCATGGTCTGAATCGAATCAACAACCAGCACGCGAGCGCCAGCGCTTTGGGCCGCGCCGATGATGCTCTCCACCCCGGTGTCGGCCATCAGCGCCAGTGGTGCTTGGCCCAATCCTAAGCGCCGCGCACGCAGCCCGACTTGCCGCACACTCTCCTCTCCGGTCGCATAAACAACCGAAACTGCGCCCGCCAGCGCTGCGGCAGACTGCAGCAAGAGGGTCGACTTCCCAATTCCTGGGTCACCCCCGATGAGGGTCACGCTGCCGGCCACCAACCCACCTCCCAGCACGCGGTCAAACTCAGACGACCCAGTGCTCAAGCGGGGGGCATCATCGGTACTGGCGCTCCCAAGCAACTCAGGTTGCGATGGCACAGCCATCGGCGTTGTCCGAACTCGTTTGGCGGCGGCAGGTACGGAAATGCCAGACAAAGTATTCCATGCACCACAGGCGGGGCATTGCCCCTGCCATTTAGGCGTGGAATCACCACACTCACTGCACACATACTGGGTTTTGGCTCGGGATGTCATCGGCGGATGCTAACAGAGCCTGCAGAGCGCTTCAGTAACCGTGCAGACGCCGGTCTGTCTCAGCTAGACTAGACCTCGTCCTTAACCACAGCAAGCCATGACTAAGCACCCACTGTTCAAACCGCTTGCCACTGCCGCTTTGACAATCAGCATCCTCATTGTGCTGGCAGTCGGGCCCCTCAAAGCATTGCATGCCACGCTGGCGGGCAGCCCCCTCGCGTTGGTGCAACGTGCTGAAAATGCTGAAAATGCAGCGCCTCTTTTATGGGTAGACACAGGGCCACTCGGGCCGGACGCCAGTCGCGCACGCGGCGATCTCGCCCGCGCCATCAATAATGCACATGCCGCAAATGCCCGTGCCATCTTGCTGGCAATTCCCCTCGATCAACCCAGCGACAGCGCGGATCTTGCGCGCGTGCACTCGATCCTAGAAGGCGCTGAAACCGCCCGCGATGCCAATACCCTCAATCGACTCACGCAATGGGCCGCTGAGCTTGATCGGGACGCACAGCTAGAACAAGCAATCGCGGCGGCTGGCCACGTGGTGTTGTTGAGCGAAAACGGTACGCAGCCGTTGACCCGGTTTGTGAGTGCGGCCCACAGCGTCGGCTTAGAGCCCGCCGTCCCAAACGACGCCGACGGCATGTCGCGCCGCGCTGCACTGTTTGGCGATGGCACCATTGCCACCCGCAAACCATCAGCAAGTTTTGCGCTGTGGCTTGCTGCCCACGGTGCCAATGCCGGCGATATTCAGACCACGCGTTCAGGCATCACGCTGCATAAACTCCACCTGGACACCGATGCTGCCGGTGGCTGGGTACCGAATTACGGACAAGCAGTGGGCGTCGATGGCGGGATCACTCGCATCACGCTCGCTGATCTCGCTGACAATCAAATATCTAAAAATCAGCTACGCGACTACGTGCTTGTGATGGGTCGGGGCACATCAAAAGTCACCACGACGCTCAATACGGCGGAGTCGCTTGGTGAGGCGCTCACGCAGCGCTATGCAAGTCTTGAAGCAGGCAACTACTTCGTAAAGCCCCGTTTCGCGCAACTGTTATCCATGCTGCTACTGCTAAGCGCGATCGGTTTTGCATCGATCTACGCGCCGAGCTTGCCTGCCACACGCCGGCTCGCATTCACCTTAGTGACGTGCTTTACCTTGGTTCTGATCGAAGTGTTATTGCTCGCCACAGTACGGATTTGGTTGCCCTTGTTATCTCCAGCAATAGCGCTGCTAGTCACAACGCTTGCAGTTTGGCTCGCGCCAACGTATTCCTTCAAGCGACCCGTGCGTGCGGCAAGCGATACCATTTCCACTTGGGCGCGCACATTGCCGCGTCGCGAAATCAAGCGCCCAGTCGTTCCTGCAAAAAAACCCATTGCAAACCCAGCTGATGCGGCAGGAACAAGAACGCCGGAGCAAAGCGGAGCCGACACCGGTGGCGCGATCATGTCGCTACGTGAGATCAGTGACAGCTTAAAGGCAAGCCTTGTTGAGCCCACGCCATCCGAGGTTGCCGATCTACTGTTGGGTCGCTCAAAGCGTCGCCCGAAGCCGCGCCTTGGCCGGTATGAACTTGACCGCGAACTCGGCAAAGGTGCCATGGGAACGGTGTTTCTTGCGCGCGACCCACGTATCAATCGGATCGTTGCCCTCAAAGCAATCCCGATTGTTGAGGAGTTTGCTGATAGAGAACTTGACGAGGTAAGGGCACGCTTTTTTCGCGAAGCAGAGATGGCAGGCAGACTAAACCACCCAGCCATTGTCACCGTTTATGATGCGGGCGAGGACAATGGCATCGCCTGGATTGCTATGGAGTACATCGATGGCGTACTGCTCAGCGAGTTCAGCTCATCGGATCGACTACTGCCACCTGAAAAGGTGCTCGAGATCATCGCCCGAGCGGCTGATGCGCTTGATTATGCTCATGCGCAAGATGTCATCCACCGTGACATCAAGCCTGCCAACATCATCTTTATCCCAGAAACCTTAGAAACACGGCTCACTGACTTTGGAATTGCTAGGCTCACAAACTCGAGTTCCACGCGCAGTGGCATCGTCCTTGGCACCCCCTCATTCATGGCACCAGAGCAACTGGACGGCCGGACCGTGACTGGGTTCTCAGACATTTTTGCACTGGGTGTGACACTGTTCCAGCTGCTCACGGGACAGCTGCCATTTCGGGCAGACTCGATGACTGCGTTGATGGAAAAAATCGCGAATGCCGAACCACCGCCACTACGTACAATTCGACCCGATCTGCCGAATTGCTGCGCCGCCATCGTTAGCCAAGCCCTCGCTAAGAACCCAAGCGAACGTTTCGCGAGCGCGGGCGACATGGCCCGAGCGTTGCGCGTCTGCGCGCGTAGCGTGAAAGGTTAGCCCCATGACAGAAGCCTTGCTCAGCGCATCTGCCACTGACACAGGTCGTGTCCGGGAACATAACGAGGATTCCCTCGCGAGCGCGGCAGAGATTGGTCTTTACGTCCTCGCCGACGGTATGGGCGGCTATAGCGCCGGCGAAGTCGCAAGTGGGATCGCTGTCAACACAACGGTCGCGATGACTCGCGAGGCGTTCAAATTTGCCAATCTTGAGGCGGTTGACCATCTCACCCGATTAAGTCGGCCCGCGATCATCTTAAGGGACGCTGTTCAACGGGCAAATAAACTCATACATCAAACATCTGCCACACAACCTCAGTGCCAGGGCATGGGCACCACCATCGTGGCCGCACTCTTTTATGACAACACACTTCTAACGGCACATGTCGGCGATTCGAGACTGTACCGGGTACGCGGCGATCAACTCGAGCAAATGACCGCTGATCATTCACTGCTTGCCGAACTCGTGGCGCGCGGCATGTGCACTGAGGAAGAGGCGAAGAGCTCAAACAATAAAAACTATGTCACACGTGCGCTGGGGATAGATCCTAGCGTCGATGTCACCGTAGGCGAATACGCAGTTGAGGTTGGGGATTTCTACCTCTTGTGCTCTGATGGGCTGACCGACATGCTTGAGCATGACGAGATCTACATGACCATTAATCGCTTTCAAGACAATCCTGCAATGATTGCTCAGAAACTCGTGGCCCGCGCGAACGACTATGGCGGTAAGGACAATGTGTCGGTGATCGGAGTATTGGTTGCAGCACCTTTTCCGGCGCACAAACACTGGATTACCCGCTTAAGAAACTGGCTGCAACATATCACGTCAAAAGGATAGGCTAATGGCACGCCTGAAACTGAGTCTTGATAGTCAATCGCTGGGCGAGTACACCATGAATAAGGAGCGGTACACGGTAGGTAGACTAGCAGACAACGATATTCGTCTTGATAGTCCCGCAGTGAGCGGACATCACGCGCTGATCATCAATATCCTGAATGACTCTTTCTTAGAGGATTTAAATAGCACGAACGGCACCTACGTCAACGGCAAGCTGATTCGCAAACACGCGCTACAAGACGGCGATGTCATTACCTGCGGACACCACCAGTTGCGTTTTGTGGACGATCTGACAAGCAGTATGGCAAGCGCCGCAGCCGCGGCCACGCAGGTGATCACCCCAAGCGAGCATACAAACCCGAGCAAGGGCAGCCCTGCATCTCAGCCTCCCGCAAAAGCACGCCTGCAGGTCCTATCCGGAGATGCTGCCGGACATGAGCTAGAGCTAACTAAAACCCTCACAACGATCGGTATACCCACGGCGCACGTTGCGGCTGTGACCCATCGCGCCGATGGGTTTTATCTGCTCCATCTTGAAAGCGCGCAGCCGAACGACTACCCACTAGTCAATGGAACCTCGATTGGTGTTGCAACCCATCGCCTACATGACGGCGATGTCATCACGCTTGCGGGCATTAAAATGGCCTTCCTCGCCAGCGCGCGCTAAGTATATGCAGCGCCACTATCCACACCACGCGGATATCAAGCTGGCAACGACGATTGAAGAACTGCGCCATATCGCGAAGCGACGGACCCCCTATTTTGTGTACGAGTACCTCGAAGGTGGCGCTGAAGACGAACTGACACTGCAGCGCAACCGTGAGGCATTTTTAGGCTATTGCTTTGTGCCTAGGACGCTGATCGACACCGCAACACGCCACACACAGCGCCCTGTTCTTGGTATCGATGCGGGCTTTCCGGTCGCTATCGCACCTACCGGCAGCAACGGCATGTTGTGGCGCAATGGCGATGTCTGCCTCGCACGAGCGGCCGCCAAAGCAAACATTCCCTTTTGCTTAAGCACGCTGTCGAACGCAAGCCCACATGACATTGCGCAAACGGGAGCACGCTTGTGGATGCAACTCTATTTATTTAAAAATCCCGCCATCACCACAGATATTTTGGCGCGCGCACTCGATGCCAACGCCGAGGCGCTCATCGTGACCACCGACGCCCAAGTCTTTGGCGCACGCGAATGGAACGCACGAGTCTTCCGCAAGCCCGGTCAACTGACCCTCAAGGCTCAACTCGACGCCCTACGCTACCCGCGCTGGCTCTGGAACGTGCTGCGCCCAGGGCTTCCGGACTTTGTGAATGTGGCGGCATTTTTACCAAGCTACGCGCGCAGCGCACGGCATGGTGTCAGCGTCATCCCAACTCTGCTCGCCCCAAAAATAGATTGGGACGATATTGCCCGCTTACGTGAGCGCTGGCCGCGAAAGCTGATTATAAAAGGCATACTGTGTGCCGCGGATGCGCGCCGCGCCATCACGCTTGGAGCTGATGGCATCGTGCTAACCAACCATGGTGGCAGGCAACTCGATAGCTGCGTATCACCCATGGATGTACTTGCAGAAGTTGTGCAAGCGGCCCAAAACCGATTAACCATTTTAATTGATAGCGGCTTTCGCCGCGGCAGTGACATCGCCAAAGCGCTGGCACTCGGTGCAGATGGGGTTCTGATTGGACGCCCGACGCTCTACGGCCTTGCCGCAGGCGGCGAAGCGGGCGCGAGCCAAGCGCTCACCATTCTGCGCAGCGAGCTCGAGCGGGTTCTTGGCCAGTTAGGCTGTCGCCAGATTGCGGATCTGACGCCCGATTTGCTGCGAAGGGCGACGCAGTCCCTTTAGCACCAGTGCGGCAGGCACGTGGCTGCGAGACTAACTAGCGCGGTGAACGCGGCCCACCAAAGCGTCGCCCGCCACCGCCCGAAGGTCTGCCACCTCCACCACCTGGCGGCCTGCCACCGCCACCGGCTGGTGGGCGACCGCCTCCCGACGCGGGTCGGCCTGAGCCTGCACTACGCGATGAGCCACGCGCACCACCAGCTGGCGCGCTCGCAGGCGCACTCCCTTGGCGACGCGCCTGATTGGCCTGCGCTCGGTTGCGATCGCCTGCTTTGTGTGCACGCATGGTTGCTAGGCGCTCTCCCAACGGAATTTCCAACCGACCCTCGGGACGGGCAGCATAGTCAAAATCAGGTACCGTCACGCGCGGCAGACGCTTACCCAACACCTTTTCAATGGCGCCGAGCTCGCCTTCCTCTTCCCGCGCCACAAACGTAAAGGCGTCCCCCACAGCATCCGCGCGGCCGGTGCGACCAATACGGTGAATGTAATCAGCGGGAACGAGTGGCACGTCAAAATTAACCACGTGCCCCAGCTCTTCAACGTCAATGCCGCGAGCGGCTATATCGGTGGCGACAAGCACACGGAATCGGCCATTTTTAAAACCCTCCAATGCCGCCGTACGCTGAGTCTGTGAGCGATTCCCATGAATGCGATCCGCTTCGATGCCATTTTTAAGCAAATACTCACACAGACGATTAGCGCGATGTTTCGTGCGCGTAAATACCAAAGCCTCTCGCATATCGCCACGATTCAAAAGCGCAAGAAACAATGCTGACTTGAGCTCTTGCGGAACCGGGTAAATCGCCTGAGTGATACCCACGGCGGCCGCCGACTGACGCTCCAGATTAATCGTTGCCGGACTGCGGAGCATCTCGCGTGCCAAGGTGGCAATCGGCGGCGGCATGGTCGCACTAAAAAAGAGCGTCTGACGCTTCGTCGGGATATGGCGCAAAACTCGCCGAATATCCGGCAAAAACCCCATGTCCAGCATGCGATCCGCCTCGTCAAGCACCAGCACTTCCAGCGCATCGAGCTTTGCATAAGGCGCTCGGAAATGATCAAGCAAGCGACCGGGCGTGGCGACGATCACATCCACGCCACTACGAAAGGCGTGCTCTTGCGGACCCATGCCCACGCCACCAAAAATAGCTGCGCCATTCAAAGGAGTGTGCACCGCCAAATCCTGCATATCCGCTAATATCTGTGCCGCGAGTTCGCGAGTCGGCGCAAGGATCAGTGCGCGTGTCTTACCGCGCGGAGTATCCATCAGTCGATTTAAAATGGGCAACATGAACGCTGCCGTCTTACCACTACCTGTCTGTGCACAGGCCAGCAAATCGCGTCCTTCGAGTGCCGGCGGAATCGCGTCTGCCTGAATTGCTGTGGGCCGCGTAAAGCCAAGTTCACGAATGCCAGCCAGCAAATTGGCGTGTAGTTTTAAATCACCGAACGACATGGGAGCCTCAAAAAGAGACGCCCGGCATGGCCGGGCGGGCGAGTAGGATACTCTGAAGCCGCCCTATTCGCCCCGTGATTTACAAAATGACGCGCAAGGGCGTCTTACACGCGCGTAAGCCACCCGTGCCGATCGGGAGCCAGGCCTTGTTGTACCGCGACAAGAGCTGCCCGCAGTCCACGCGTGTGGGGGCCACTTGAGCCATCGGCAACAGTCACATTTTTATCACCAACCACTAACGTGCCGACACCGGCAAGTACCGCCGCGGTGCCCGAAAGCGCCGCCTCGCCGCTTTTTACCCACTCCAGCAACTCCGGCACCGAGAAGCGCCGCTCCTCAACCCGATAGCCTAGCTCCGGCGCCAGCGTCAGCAGAGAATCGCGGGTCACCCCGTGCAAAAACGTCGCATCCAAGTCTCGCGTCAGTATATGCCCGTCGCGAATGGCCAAAAAGTTGGCAGCTCCGGTCTCTTGCACCTCGCCACCTGGACAAAAAAGCACCTGGTCAACCTGGTGCGCACGTCGTGCCGCCAAGGTGGGCCCAAGCGCTGCGGCGTAGTTGCCGCCCGTTTTCACCATACCGAGGTGTGAAGCACACCGGGTCGCGTGCTCCTCTATGTAAATGCGTAGCGCCTTCGCTCCGCCAGTGAAGTAATCCCACACAGGGCTCAAGAGCACCAGCAAGGTCGCGTCGGTACTTGGTGTAGCCGCTGCACCAATATTTGGCGTTGTTCCAAACAATAAAGGCCGCACATACAAAGCACCAGGCGCATCCGGCACTGAGTCTCTGCACCGATCCACAAGTTGCGTTGCCATCAATGCCACTCGTGCCGCATCCGGCTCTGGCAGCACCAGTGCGCGCGCGCTTTGCCGCAAGCGAGCGATATGCTTATCCATACGGAACAAGTGAATGCTGCCGTCTGCCCACTTGTATGCCTTAAATCCCTCAAAGCACGTACTGGCATAGTGTAAAGCGTGGGCACCCGGGTGCAGAGCGATGGGCGCCATCGGCTCAATGGTATGCGGGTGCCACACACCCTCGCGGAAATGGGCGACCGCCATGTGCGGGCACAGGATGCTACCAAAGGGAGCCGTTTTGGGGTCCGGGTTCGTCATCGCACTCAACCTCACGCTCAATTAGTCGTCTAAAGGCAGCAACTGTTCTGGTTGTTCAAGCAGCGCCTTCACCGCCTGAATCAGGGCTGCCCCATCGTATCCATCCACAAACCGATGGTCAAAGGACGATGACAAATTCATCATCCGCCGGATCACAACGGCGCCATTGACCACCATAGGTCGGTCTAGCGCTTTATTGATCCCAATGATCGCGACCTCTGGCAGGTTAATGATCGGCGTACTCGCGATACCGCCCAGCTTTCCCAAACTCGTCACCGTAATCGTTGAACCCGTTAACTCAGTGCGTGTGCACGTGCCCCGTCGTGCGCTGTCGGCAACGCGCGCGATCTGTGCTGCCAGCGCACGCACGTCGAGTTGCTCAGCATGCCGTATGACGGGCACTTTGAGCCCATCGGGAGTCTGTGTGGCAATTCCGACGTGCACGGCACTGTGACGCACAATGACATTACGTTCGGTATCGTACTGCGCGTTGCATTGCGGATACTGAGCCAACGCGCGCGTAAGCGCCGCCACGATAAACGGCAGATACGTCAAAGGGGCGGCGCCTGATGAGGCGCTTGCATTGAGACGCTGACGTACAGCCTCAAGCAACGTCACGTCGACCTCCTCCACATAGGCAAAGTGTGGGATCGTGCGCGCAGATTCCGATAGCCGATTCGCAATCACACGCCGCACACCCACAACCTTAATTTCCTGAGTGCCAGCTGCAGGATTCGATGCAGGGCCACTGCTCTGACTCGAGCTCTTGGTCCCCGGTGCTGCCGCGGCCGCACCTAAATCGTGTGCCTCGATGCGCCCACCAGGGCCTGTCCCCACAACGGAGGTCAGGTTCACCCCGGCCTCACGTGCGCGACGGCGTGTTGCTGGGGATGCGCGTACACGCCCAGAACTCACCGCTACCCCAGTTTCCGCTACAGGCACTGCCGCTGCAATTGCCGTCACTGACGTTGAGTAAGACTCCTGGCCTGCAGATGAACCGGCTGCGGAGGCAGTTTCGAAAACAACCAACGGTGAGCCCACGGCAACCGAATCACCCAACTCACCATGCAAGGCCACGATGCGGCCACTCACCGGCGCGGTAACCTCTACCACAGCTTTTTCTGTAGCCATCTCAACAAGTGGCGCATCTTCGGCTACCGTATCACCCACGCGCACGTGCCACGCGACGATCTCAGACGTCACGGTTCCTTCACCCAAATCAGGAACCTTAAAAATATATGTACTCATGGCAGACCTAGCATCGTCTTCAGTGCTGCGACAACGCGATCCTTTCCTGGAAAATAATCCCATTCGAAAGCATGCGGATACGGCGTGTCCCACCCACACACGCGCTCAATGGGCGCCTCCAAGTTCCAAAAACAGCGCTCTTGGATCGTCGCCATTAATTCAGCTCCAAAACCCCCGAAGCGCGTAGCTTCGTGTGCAATGAGGCAGCGGCCAGTCTTATCGACGGACGCACAAAGAGTCTCCACGTCCAAGGGCACCATCGAACGCACGTCAATGATCTCGGCGTCCACATTTAAACTACGCGCCGCGGCTTCCACCACATGCACCATCGTCCCGTAACTAATGATCGTCACCTGTGTGCCTGCCCGAACAATGTCAGCACTGCCAATCGGCACCGTGTAGTGACCTTCAGGCACCTCGCCTTTGGGGTGACCACTCCACGCTATAGAAGGCTTATTCGGATCGCCATCAAAAGGCCCGTTGTAGAGACGCTTCGGCTCAAGAAACAGAACCGGATCGTCATCCTCAATCGCCGCAATCAGCAACCCCTTAGCATCGTATGGATTTGATGGCATGACCACTTTGATGCCACAGATGTGCGCAAAGATCGCCTCAGGACTTTGTGAGTGGGTTTGACCACCGCGAATACCGCCACCGCAGGGCGCCCGAATCGTGACCGGCGCATTAAACGCGCCGCCACTGCGGTAGCGGATACGCGCAAGTTCACTGACAATCTGGTCGTAGCCCGGATAAATATAATCGGCGAACTGGATTTCAACGACCGGCCTCAGTCCGTTCAGCGCCATCCCAATTGCTGCAGCGATAATGCCGCCCTCAGAGATGGGTGTGTCAAGCACGCGATGCTCGCCGTACTTTGCCTGCAGGCCATCGGTGACACGAAAAACGCCACCAAAAAAACCGACATCCTCGCCGAGCACCACCACCCCTGGGTCTTTCTCCAAGCAGAGGTTTAAGGCGGAATTCAGTGACTGCGTCATGGTCATTTGCGCCATGATCAACTCCTCATCTTACGTAGCTGATCCCGTTGCAGCAGCAAATTGGGCGGCAATTCCTTGTACACATCGTCAAACATCAGGTCCGTATTAAGACGTGGTCCCTCCGTCTGTGTGCCATACGACACCGCTTCCTTCCAAGCAGCGTTAATGGCAGCCTCAAGCTCTTCGGTCAGCTGTGCATGTTTGTCTTCCGACCACTCACCTAACACCATCAGGTGCCGCTTTAAGCGCTCAATCGGATCACCGAGCGGCCATGAACGATACTCATCCACCGGACGGTAACGTGCCGGATCATCGCTCGTGGAGTGCGCACCCGCTCGGTAGGTCACAAGTTCGATCAAGGTCGCGCCAGCGCCAGCTCGCGCCCGTGCCGCGGCCCAAGTTGTGGCGGCGTGCACTGCCAGAAAATCATTCCCATCGACCCGCAGACTTGCAAGTCCATAGCCCGGCCCGCGGGCCGCAAACGACAGGCGCTCGCCTCCTGCAAAACCCTGGAATGTGGAAATAGCCCACTGGTTGTTGACAACATTGAGGATCACAGGTGCCCGATACACTGAGGCAAACAGCACTGCCTGATGAAAGTCAGCCTCGGCAGTACTCCCCTCACCGGTCCACGACACGGCAACGTCATCAGAGCTTTTGATCGCAGCCGCCATGGCCCAGCCCACGGCCTGCGGAAACTGGGTCGCCAGATTCGCGGAAATGGCCGCGATATTGCCCTTCAGGGAAAAATAACACACCGGCAATTGACGACCTTTGCACATATCGCGTGTATTCGAAAGCAACTGACACATCAACTCGACCATCGGCGAGCCGCGCACCAAAAAAGCGCCCTGCTGCCGATATGACGGGAACAACATGTCCCCTGCGTTTAACGCCATCGTACCGGCAACGGCTACTGCTTCTTCACCAGTGGACTGTACATAAAAAGAAATCTTGCCTTGCCGCTGGCTTTTTAACATCCGGTTATCAAACAAGCGGGTCAACAGCATGTAACGCAAGCCAGAGCGCAACACGTCTGCACTCAAACTCGGGTTCCAAGGTCCCACAGCATGGTGCGCCTCATCCAACACACGGATCAGTGTATGCGCTAGGTCTTGGATCGATCCTGACTCGGCATCCACAGCGGGACGCGCGACTGCTCCCGCCGGCGATACCTGCAAGTAGCTAAAATCTGGGCGTTCACCGGGACGTGCCGAGGACACGGGGATATGCAATCGCGACTGACGTGTCATCAAGTTGGCCCTCTGAGCTCTAACCATACAAACAATTCAATCAGCAAACATCGATCAAATTACACCAACGGAGTTAAGCCACCTTAGCCGCCGTCAAAAGACTGTCTATCATTCTAGTTTCGCATAAATCTCGCGTGCCGCCTGAATACGATCAAGCACCGTGGCCTTCTCCTGGGGGGTGTTCCAGTCAGCGTGCTGCAGTACCGCCTCACCGAGCCGATCGAGCCATGCGCGGAAGTATCTGGCATCCTCAGCGGAATGCGCGGTCTGTCCTTTGATCGTCACATAAACAGGACTCGTCGTTGCATAGATGTAGCTATCCAGTATCGGATACTCGGCATGATCACTGCTGGCGCGCAAAATGCACCAACCGCTTGATTTCAAAGACAGCGACCCGCTGATATCAGCGCTCATTCGTGGCTTTTTAAGCGACAGCGCCTTGACCACATGTCCATTGCAAACGACTTCAAGATGATCCACCGGAACGATGGACTTCAGGTGGGCGCTAAAGGGTAGCGAGACGGCGGAGGCTGTGACCTCAACGGTGCCACCAATCGGCTGGTTACCCAGCGTAAAGTCGAGCAGTGGCCCGTTTGTTGCGAATGTTGCACCGGCCTTTAGTCCGTCCATCCATTGGTTATAGTTAGGCTGGCCCTCTGGCACGCGCACGTACACTCGATTGAGGCCAACCGGTCCCCGTCGACTGGCGAAGTTAGCCATCGCATCGGTGCCTGCGGCTGCTGGAATCCGAAACCCAAGATTTAGCAAGCGGTACCACACGTTGGCCGTCGCACGGTGATCCGAAAACCCCAAAATCTCCATGTAATCGACCTTACCAAGCGCCACGTCGACCGGTAACTCATTGGTCAACGTCTCACGCGCATCCAAAGGACGCGGCTCTGTATCAAAAGGATGCACGTAACCCACGAGCGCGCCTTCGGCATGAGCGCGATCGGCGACATCGGCATTCATCGGCATCAAGCTCGCTGCCGCGGTATTCGGGTAGCCGGCATATCCAGGCACCATGGTCGGACCACCCAAACCCAACAGACCTAAATGACCCCAGTAGCTCGTATGAAACTCCTGACCATGCACCAAAGTGCGACCCAATGTTGAGGCAAAATCCAGGCCGAGCCCGCTATAGGCAATGTCCGGAACACGTTGCTCTTTATTTACGATCAGCGCATGCACAATATCAAGGTCCTCACCAGCAGCTTGCTCAAGCAATGCGGCTGGGAGCATGCGATACGCCCCGCCATAATTCATGTGCACATGCGCATCACCACTAGCCCAGCGCCCACCACCTTGGGCGGGCAGCGGCACATCGACGGCTTTTGACTCAATCTCGATTTTCTTACCCGCTTCGATGGAAAGCGCATGTGTCTCCAACGGCTGACGCAAACCTCGTAATATCTCAATTTTTGCATCGCCCGCAGGAATCGGAATCGTCACTGTGCCCTTCGCATAAAAGTAATGCGCCTCAAAAGGCCGCTCATGACGATCGTAGGAATCATCTGCATACAACCGCGACTCTGGTGGCGCAAAGGCCAACCCCCGCGAATCAGTGACCGACACGCGCGCAACGCCAGGTGAGCCATCTGCATTCAGTACATTCAGCACCACGGCACCACGACGCCTGACCGTCTGCATTTTTGTCACGAGCATTGGACGTGAGATGCTGGTACTAAGCGAATAAATCCACAGTGATGTATCGCCCAGCGAATTTGAGATATAGGCAATCTCGCGTCCATCGGGTGACCACCGGGGATTGATAGCATCAAAGTCCCCGTAGGAGATTGGCAGCGCATCACCACCCTCTAACGGCAACATCCACAACTGGTGGGAATTACGCCCAAGATAAGATCCATACACGAGTCGCTTGCCATCCGGCGAGACATCCGGCCGTGCGCGCCAGTTGGTTTCCTCGTAATGAATCTCATGCGGCACGGCCCCTGGAACGGCCTCCATTGTCCAGAAGCCACCTGTGCCGTAGATATGACCGTGATTTGACACGTAGATGATCGATTTTCCGTCGCGGGTCCAGACGGGGCTAATTTCATGATCATACGGACTGTAATAATAGCGATTCACAGTACTCGTGGTTTCACCCGTCAGACGAACAGGCGTACCGATTGAATCTGCGGTCACATCGACTTTAAAGATATGAAAGCGCTTATTAAATGCTGTGGAAACAAACACAATTTGCTTGCTATCCGGCGACCACCGCGGCTCGACATTCACGGCACCACCAAAAGTAATTTGACGCGTCTTCCAACTCTTCATGTCACGCACAAACAACTCAACAGCACCGTTTTGATATGAGGCATAGACTAGCCATCGACCATCCGGCGACCAATCGGGCTGATAATCGTAGCCCGCATCGTTTGTCATCTCGATCGCCGTTGTGGACTGCATCTCTTGTATCCACAGTGAGCCTGCACGCGAGTAAACCACCATTTTGGAATCTGGCGACCACGCAACGCTCGATGGCCCGTTGGTCAACTGCGGCAGATACATCTCCCGAAAATAATACGCATGCGGCAAGTCAATTTGATCAAGAACAGGAAGTCGCTGCGCCCGCACTTGGCATGGCATCAAACCGACCAAACACAGCAGCACAGCGGCCCAAATGCAGCGCACCGCGAACCTGCGAGATACCACCATCATTCTTCCTCCACCGCATCGGTCAAAACAGCCTTTCGTGCAGCAATAAAAGCCAATATCGCCTCATCGGCTGCGACATCAATTCCAGGATCTTGATACTCAGCAAGCATTTTTTTCCAAACAGCATTCGCACGCTGCTCAGCAGTCAGCCGACCTTCACTCGACCATTGCTCGAACGACGAGTAATCAGCCACGGTGGACTGATAAAACGCGGTTTCAAAGTTATCTTGGGTATGGGCACAGCCCAGAAAATGGCTACCCGGACCGACTTCGCGAAACGCATCCATTGCCTGGCCACGTGCCGTGAGGTCCATACCCTGCGCCAATACCTGCATCATTGCCAACTGATCAATATCCATCACGAACTTTTCATAACCAGCGACCAGCCCACCCTCGAGCCACCCAGCCGCGTGGGTCACAAGATTAACGCCAGCCAGTAAGGTCGGCAACAAGCTGTGGGCGCTCTCATAAGCTGCCTGCGCATCAGCAACTTTTGAGGAACACAAGGAGCCACCACTGCGGCAAGGAACCCCGACTCGCCGTGCCAACTGAGCTGTGGCGAATATCATCTGGGTCGCCTCAGGCGTACCGAAGGTCGGCGCGCCCGTGCGCATGGAAATTGCCCCCACAAAAGACCCCATGATGACGGGAGCCCCGGGACGTACCAACTGAGTCAATGCCATGCCCGCCAAGGTCTCAGCTAAAATCTCGGACATACAACCAGCCGAAGTCACAGGCCCCATCGCTCCGGCAAGTACGGCGGGCACCACAATAGTGCCTTGATTGGCGCCCGCAAACTCGCGCAGGGCCCCCAACATGCGACCATCGAATACCAACGGCGAATTGGAGTTGATGTTGCCAAGCACCACCGGATGCGTCTCAAGGTAGGGTGCGCCAAATAAAGTACGCGCCATCTCAATCGCATCGCGCGCGTGCCCCGGAGTTTCGGGAGTCGCCTCGCAACCTTGATCGCTATACCTGAAAAATCCATATTGAACATCTAAGTGACGTTTATTGGGCGCGATCTCCATGGGCTCACACATGCAGCCGCCGGAAAAATGAATCGCTGGCGCCATGTGGGCAAGCTTGATGAAATTATGCAAATCCTCAAGCGTACCGTACCGCCGACCTCGATCTAAATCCGTCACAAATGGCGGCCCACCCACTGGCGAGAACACCGTCGCATCACCACCAAAGCGTACGTTGCGCTCGGGGTTGCGCGCGTAAAGGGTAAATTCGCGCGGGGCGGTTTTTAGCAAATGTCTCGCGAGTCCGCGCGGCATATGGACCCTCTCACCGCGCACATCAGCACCCGCCTCACGCCACAAGCGCAGCGACTCTGGGTCACGCCGAAAATCGATGCCAATTTCTTCGAGTATCGTGTCAGCATTCGTCTCGATAATTTCGATCGCCTCATTACTCAGCAAATCAACGACTGGTAGTTTGCGCACGATATATGGATATTTCAGCGCACGCGTGCGCGCCCGCGCAAGGCGCACATCGCGACCGCGGCGTGCCACACTGGGGGTATCAGTCATGAAATCTCCTTGATGGTCGCCATAAGCCGTCGGATCTCAAACCACACGGTACACGACACACAGGTTATTCGCCGGCATTTGCACCACGTCCATGACCGAAAACCCATACTCGGCGGCGATCGCACTCACCTGACTCAACTCGCGCACACCGTAAGCCGGATTCTCTGCTCGAAGACGCAGGTCAAATTGGACGTTTGACTCAGCAGTGTGCGCCCCATTCACCGTGTAAGGACCATACAGTAGCGCGATGCTCCCTGGTTGCGCTGCCATACAGCGACTGGCGCCTGAAAAAAAAGCCCGCGTCGCAGACCACGGCGCGATGTGAATCATATTTATTGCAATAACAGCCATAGGCGTCGCAACCATCTGCAGATCCCAAGGTTCAGCATGAACGTCCAAACACAATGGGGCGCGCACATTAAGACACTGCGCATCAGCAATGCGCGCACGCAGCACCTCCATTCGGGCCGGGTCCACATCGGTGGGCTGCCATATGCACTCAGGCATCGCTTGCGCAAAGTGCACGATGTGTTGACCGGTGCCAGAGGCCACCTCAAGCACAAGGCCACTGGCGGGCAACACGGCCTGCAGCACGTCGCGTATGGGCTCTTTATTGCGTTCAGCAGACGGCGACACCGGCAGGGAAATTTCCATAAATAGTCCTGCTTACGCGAGCGCCGCGGGAATCGCCAACTCTTCAAGTAGACTCGACTCTAAAATATGCACTGCTTCGTCTACATCCGCCCGCGTGATCATCAGTGGCGGCATAAATCGCACTGTACTAACACCGCACGACAGCAAAATCAGTCCGTTGTGATAGCTGCGCGTAATCAGGCGATCACACAGCGCGCGGGCAGGCTTCCGACTCTCAGGGTCAGTCACAAATTCAAGGCCGATCATCAAGCCCTTACCGCGTACCTGCCCGATCACACTGTGACGCGTCGCTAAGCCCGCAAGTTGCTGCAAAAAGTAAGCGCCCACATCGGCCGCATTTTGACAGTAAGACTCGCGCACCAACTCCAATGTCGCGATGGCAGCAGCACAACACAGTGGATTTCCGCCATAGGTATTGCCATGGGCACCACGCGCCCACTGCGACATGATTGTCTTCTTCGCGACCACCATGCCGATCGGCAGCCCGGAGCCTAAACCTTTCGCTAGACACATAATGTCTGGCGCCACACCCCAGTGCTGCGCTGCGAACATGGCGCCGGTCCGGCCTACACCCGATTGCACCTCATCAAAAATTAGCAAGATGCCGTGCCGATCGCAGAGTGCACGCAACCCGGCGAGAAACCCATCTGGCGGCACCACATAACCGCCCTCGCCTTGTATCGGCTCGATCAAAATGGCTGCAACTTCACTGGCAGGCACGTTGCTCGCAAACAGCACGTTCTCAATGTAGTTCAGCACCGCCGCACCTTGGTCGGCACCTGCAAAAATCGGCCGATAGTTATTGGGATAAGGCACGTGGGTCACCCCAGGCATAGTCGGAAAGAATCCTTTTTGCTGCGTGTATTTACTCGACGTAAACGAGAGCGAACCCATAGTACGCCCATGAAAGCCACCCAAGAAGCCGATAAACCTTGGCCGACCGGTGACGTATCGCGCAAGCTTTAAAGCCCCTTCCACACTCTCAGTGCCCGATTGCGTAAAGAAACTCATCACCGGTTCATTCATCGGCGCCAACTCGTTCATCATCTCAGCGAGTCGAATCTGACCTTCATGCCAGTAATCTGAGGAGATATGTAAAAATTGGTCAGCAGCCCCTTTCACCGCCGCCACCACGTGCGGATGGCTGTGTCCTGTACTGCACACGGCAATGCCAGCGGCAAAATCTAAAAAACGGTTGCCATCCACATCCCAGACCTCTACCCCGCGACCATGCGATATCACAAACGGATAATCGCGCGGGTAAGAAGGCGAGACGTACTCGGCGTCACGCGCGAGCATCTGGCGCGCGAGCGGTCCCGGTAGTTCAGTTTTTATATGCGAGCTTTTCATTTTAACCACACCGACCTTTTTTCTCGTTTGATACCCACCGAATGAAAGGCTCGTCTCTTATGCACTGACATCTATGCAGCAAACCTGAGCAAACTTCCAAGCAAACGATCCAACAGACCCATGGCATCTGCTAGAGCACTCTCAGTAATCACAAGCGGTGGTGCGAGGATGAGCAGATTACCGCGACAGGCGAAGGAAACGCCTTTGGCTAGCGCCTCAGTCACTAATGCTCGCAGCGCAGAGTGTACACTCGGCCATGGCGACAGGGGCTCGCGCGTCACCCGATCGCGCACGAGTTCGATTACCACAAATAATCCATCTCCACCGCGCACATCACCAATGACTGCATGGCGACTGCGTAGTTCCTGCGCTTGCCTGAATAGCTGCTGACCTAACACCCGCGAGCGCTCAATCAGATTTTCATCCTCGTACGCACGCACAGCCGCTACCCCAGCTGCACAGGACAAGGGATGCCCACAATACGTGAGCCCTGTGTACAACATCTGTTTGTCGAGTCGCGCCGCAATCACCGCGCTGACCACGACGGCGCCCAACGGCACATGCGCGCCGGTGAGACCTTTGGCGAGGGTCATCAGATCAGGCCGACCTCCCTCCCCGTAGCGCTGCCACGCAAACCATTCACCGCAGCGTCCAAAACCGCTCATCACCTCATCAGCAATTAAATAAATCCCGTGCCGCTCGGTGAGACTGCGCAATAAGGGCCAATAGTTACGCGGCGCAACAATCCCGTTGGTTCCTGCATTCGTTTCCATCAGAACGCCAGCGATCACCCCCGCACCCACCGATTCCACAGTGCGCTCAATGTGTTTCACTGCAGCCTCAGCGCACTCAGTCTCCGATGCTGTGCCATACGGGCATCGATAAGCATAAGGCGCATTCACCCGCAATACACCAAACTGCGCAGGGTTCACCTGCGCGGCTGTGCGTGAGTCACCGGACAATGCCATCGTCGCAAAACTGGCGCCGTGATAGGACCGTTCACGCGTAATCACCTGACCCTGCCCCTTGCCACTGGCGAGTCGTGCAAATTTCACCGCGTGCTCGTTCGCATCTGCTCCGCCTAGTGTAAAAAAGACGCGTCCAGCCTCAAAACCACTCTTTTCGAGCAGCAGTTGTGCGAGCGTGACACGCGGTTCGGCGCCCCAGGCGTTTGTCACAAAGCACAGTTTCTGCGCCTGGTCCTGTATGGCCCGCACAATGCTGGGGTGCTGGTGACCTAAATTCATGCACTCCGCAAGACTACTCATATCCAGATAGCGCTGGCCTGCGGCATCAAAAAAATACGCGCCCTCACCACCAACAATAGTAGGCGCATCCCATTCTGCAGGCACACACCAGCTATGCAAAACACTGTTGCGCTCAAGACTCATGGAGCTGCGCTTTGCATGGCCGATACAACACGTTGCAGGGTATGAATCAGCGGTAGAGCACGCGCACGCTCAAAGGCATTACCAGTTTCATCCATGTAACTACTCTGCGCGAGTTCAATCTGTAGCGCGCTCACCGAAGCCTTAGGATTGCCATAGTGACGCGTAATGTAGCCGCCCTTAAAGCGACCGTTCAGCACAAACGAAAACGTCGTCTGCTCTTGCAACGCGCGCGTGACCGCATGAATCACGTGCGGCAAGCAAGAGGCGCCATCATTGGTCCCTAAATTGATATCAGGTAGCCGGCCCTCAAATAGGCGCGGCACATGGCTGCGTATCGAATGGCAGTCAAGTAGCAGCGCATACCCGTGACGAGCAACCGCATCGGCCAAATGCAGCTGCAGTGCGGCATGATAGGGAGCCCAATACTGCGACAGGCGCGCTTGCAGCTCTTGGGTATCTGGCAGCAGACCCTCGTACAAGCTCTCCCCATCGAAGGTTTCAATCGGAACTAAGCCTGTGGTGGCCTGACCTGGGTAGAGTGATGCATTATCTGGCGGCCGGTTTAAGTCGACCACATACCGTGAATAACGCGCCGCCACCCAAGATGCGCCCAAGTCTTTTGCAAAGGCATACAGCTGATCCACGTGCCAGTCGGTGTCCTCCACGCGGCGCGCCCGCGCCGTCAATTGCGCAGCAATCCGTGCCGGAAGCTCCGTACCGATGTGCGGCAAGCTGATCACCAGCGGTGAAACACCCTGATGGGATAGGCACACTGCATCCGCTAGGGACGTCACGGCAAATAGTCCATCATTTGACGGTAAGCACACATATCAGCCAGTCACCATCGGCAAGTTAAGACCACGTTCCTTAGCGCACTCGATCGCCTCCACGTAACCGGCATCGGCATGACGCATCACGCCCGTTGCAGGATCATTCCACAGCACCCGCTCAATGCGTCGTGCCGCGCTATCAGTGCCATCACACACGATCACCACACCCGAGTGCTGCGAGAACCCCATTCCGACACCACCGCCATGGTGTAAGGACACCCATGTCGCACCACCAGCGGTATTCAGGAGTGCGTTTAACAGCGGCCAATCCGACACAGCATCCGAGCCGTCCTGCATCGCCTCAGTCTCACGGTTCGGGCTCGCCACGGAACCCGAATCTAAATGATCCCGACCAATGACGATGGGCGCCTTGAGTTCACCGCTTTTAACCATCGCGTTAAAGGCAAGCCCCAAACGGTGGCGCTGCCCCAATCCGACCCAGCAGATCCGTGCGGGCAATCCCTGAAACCGAATCCGCTCACCCGCCATATCAAGCCAACGATGCAAGTGCGGGTCATCAGGAATTAACTCCTTCACCTTGGCGTCTGTGCGCCGAATATCCTCGGGGTCACCCGACAAAGCCACCCACCGGAAAGGACCGATGCCGCGGCAGAAAAGTGGCCGTATATAGGCAGGCACAAACCCCGGAAACTCGAAGGCATCGGTAACGCCTTCTTCAAAAGCAACTTGACGGATATTGTTGCCGTAATCAAAGGTCGGCACCCCTAGGCGCTGAAACTCCAGCATCGCGCGCACATGTGCGGCCATCGAGGCTCGCGCTGCGCGCACAACCGATTCAGGATCTGCCGTGCGTGCCCTCTGCCACTCGTCCACTGTCCAACCTGCCGGCAGATAGCCATTACCGGGATCGTGGGCCGAGGTTTGATCGGTGAGTGCATCAGGCTTAATCCCACGGCGCAGTAACTCAGGCAATATGTCCGCCGCATTGCCACACAGCGCAATCGAGCGTGCGACCCCTTTTTGAATGGCAAGCTTGATGCGATGCATCGCATCATCCAAGGAATCGGCCTCCTCATCGACATAACCCGTCTCGATGCGTTTTGCGATGCGAGTTTTATCGCACTCAATCGCTAAAATACAGGCGCCTGCCATTGTGGCAGCCAAGGTCTGTGCCCCACCCATACCGCCTAAGCCCGCAGTCAAGATCCATCGCCCGGTCAAATCGCCGCCATAATGCCGGCGACCCATCTCAACGAAGGTCTCATAAGTTCCCTGCACGATGCCTTGGCTACCGATGTAGATCCAAGAGCCTGCAGTCATCTGACCGTACATCATCAGCCCACGCCGATCGAGTTCATTAAAGTGCGCCCAAGTTGCCCAATGAGGGACGAGGTTTGAATTGGCGAGCAGTACCCTTGGCGCATCGGCGTGGGTACGAAACACCCCCACCGGCTTTCCAGATTGAATCAACAGCGTCTCATCGTCACCTAGCACTGTTAACGCTTTGACAATGGCATCAAAGCACTCCCAGTTACGCGCCGCGCGCCCGATACCACCATAGACCACGAGCTCATCAGGCCGCTCCGCCACGGCAGGATCAAGGTTATTGCATAACATGCGCAATGCCGCTTCGGTCTGCCAACTCTTTGCAGTCAACTGCGTACCGATCGCTGCACGAATCACGCGCGATGGATCTTTGAGGTTCAGATTGATGTTGCTCATAGCGTTACTCTTTGAAATTAAACTCAGATTGAAAATACACCACGCAGCTCAAAGCGGCTGCCGGCGTGATAAAGACAAGCAAAAGATGCCGGTAGCTCCTGACTCCACGTCGTGCGCTCGATTAACAGCACCGGCTCACTCAACTCCAGCTGCAGCAAGGTGGCAACGGTTGCGCTCGGTGCGACAGCACTCACCACATGCTCGACCCGCTCCAAGGGGGCCACCGCCATCAGGTACTCATGTGGTGTGGTGCGCGTGAAATCGACCGACAGATAATCAGGCGCAATACGCGGATTGACGAAACGCTCCTCCACTTGCAAAGGCAACTCATTCTCGTGATGCACAATCAACGAATGAAAAGCCATTCCATGCGAAATACTCAAGCGCAGAGCGATTACCGCTGGACACTCGACTAATTCTTGAAGCACCACTCGCGCACGATGCACATGGCCGCGGCTCTGAATGTCAGCTGCAATATTGCGAATTTGCAAAGGATGCGCCGCTGAGCGTAAGTCCGCCACAAAGGTGCCCCTGCCAGGGACGCGGGCAAGCACTCCTGATTGCACCAACTCACGTAACGCCCGATTTGCAGTCATCCGCGAGACTTTGAGGGCACGCACCAACTCATACTCGGACTCAACCCGTGAACCGGGTTTTAGTTCACCTGATCTAATGCGGCCAAGCACATGGTGCTTGACGAGTTCATATAAGGGTTTTGCGACTGCGTTCATGCGCTACGCTTTTGCGAGGCGCTTAAGCGCAGCGCGATAGGATGCTGCCACCTCGGCGTATGCCACATGGCGCCCGCCTTGCACGACCGCGCGCCCAGCCACCCACACAGCACTCACCGCCTGGGGTCGCGGTGCGAACAGCCACGCGTCGAGTAATGCATCGTCCGTGAGACCTGTGAACTCGGCGCGATCCGTATCAAGCAGCACCATATCTGCCACCGCTCCAACGACGAGCCCGTGCGATGACTCGCCCATGGCTTGGGCACCGCCAGCCAGTGCCTGCGTATACAAATACGTGCCGCAATGGGGAATGGCAGCATTTGCACTGATGACGCGCCGTTCCCGCCATAGGCGCAGCGTGTACTCGAGTGAACGCAGTTCCTCACGCGGATCCAGCGATACATGACTGTCCGAGCCGATCCCGAAGCGTCCACCATCCTGCAGCAGGCTATCCAACGGAAAGCGCCCATCACCCAAGTTGCCCTCGGTGGTTGGACATAAGCCGACCACCGCGCCACTCGCTGCCATGTCGCGTATTTCAGTGGCGCTCACGTGCGTGGCATGCACGAGGCACCAGCGCTCCGACACTCGGCCCGTTTCCAGTAACCATTCTACGGGCCGACGACCCGTGGCAGCGACGCTGTCGCTCACTTCGCGTGCTTGCTCCGCCACGTGAATGTGCACCGCGCAGGCATCACCTGCACCATCCACCGAGTTAGTCACCGCAAGGAGCGCCTCCTTGGGCACGGCACGCAGACTGTGTAGTGCAATTCCTGTCGTTTGCAGGCCTGTGGCCCGTAGGCGCAGTTGCTCGTAAAACCGCAGAAAAGCATCCGTGTCATGATAAAAACGTCGTTGTGCACCACTTAAGGGTTCGCCCTGAAAGCCTCCCTGTTGATACAGCGTGGGCAATAACAGGTGACGCATGCCTACCTGGGCCGCACCTGCGCGCACAGCATCAGCCATCGCGGCAGGCTCTTTGTAGGGCGCGCCTGACAGCGTGTGGTGCAGATAATGAAACTCAGCCACCGAGGTGTAACCGGCTTCGAGCATCTCAAGATACGCAAAGGCGGCGATGGCGCTGACATCCTCGGGAGTCAGCTGCTCTAAAAAGCGGTACATCACAGCGCGCCAGCCCCAAAATGAATGCTCGGCACCCGCCATTACCTCAGCACTGCCCGCCATGGCGCGCTGGAATGCGTGACTGTGCAAATTCGGCATTCCAGGCAACAATAGCCCCGGCATGAGCGGCTCGTCCCCGAGCGCCGCCTCGACCGAAACAATGCGGCCGTCGCTACCCATCTCTATGCACTGATTGCGATGAACTCCATCAGGCAATAAGGCGCGCTCAACGCGGTATTTCATGCGGTGACCTCTTGGGCTGTATATACAGCTTGACTCCTGCGATAATAGACTCCTCCCGTGGGTTTTGACAAAGGCCGAGTGTCATGTGGGATGCGCTTTGGATCAACGCAACCGTGGCGACCCTGCATGGGCCCGATGGCATCGGCCTGCTACCTACGGCAGCGGTAGCCATCCGTGACGGGAATATCGCCTGGGTCGGTCCGCAAGCGAATCTTCCAGGCGAGCCTGCCACGCTTGCGCGGGCAGTGAACGACTGCGCGGGTCGCCTGATGACCCCGGGGCTCATTGATTGCCATACGCATTTGGTCTTTGGCGGCGACCGAGCGCTTGATTTTGCGCTCCGGGCGGAAGGAGCCAGCTATGAGGCGATCGCGGCGGCCGGTGGCGGTATCCGCTCCACCGTCGCACTTACCCGCAACTTAAGCGAGGAAGCGCTAGCGCAGGCAGCCCTGCCGCGCGCTCAAGCGTTACTACGCGATGGCATCACTACAATCGAAATCAAGTCAGGCTACGGCCTTGATGTGGCGAGCGAATTAAAAATGCTCCGCGCGGCGCGGCGCTTAGAGACACTACTTGATGTCGAGATTCACACGACCTTACTTGCTTTGCACGCGCTGCCGGAAGCCTTTACCCGCGACCGCAAGGGCTATATTGATCTCGTGACGCGCGAACTGATTCCGGAAGCGGCGCGCTTAAAACTCGCCACCGCCGTGGATGTGTTCTGCGAGAAAATCGCATTCACGCGCGCAGAGTGCGCACAGGTACTCACTGTGGCGCGGGACTATGGCTTTGGAGTGAAGGTGCATGCGGATCAGTTAAGTGCGATTGGAGCGGCCGAACTTGCCGCCGAATACGGCGCGCTATCAGCCGATCATATGGAATACACAACGCCCGCGGGCATTGATGCGCTGGCGCGTG
>Ga0136642_1000063_pt1 | contig 68450 bp, 63 predicted proteins | sample LowCatLa1302831Y_FD_115313 | JGI IMG/M metagenome (GOLD analysis project Ga0136642, IMG submission 115313) | Freshwater microbial communities from Lower Cathedral Lake, Yosemite National Park, California, USA - 13028-31Y | ecosystem: Environmental > Aquatic > Freshwater > Lake ... | reverse complement strand
TCAAACGGTGGTGGTAGGGCTCACGCTTGACCAACTTGCGCTTGCGGACCTTGGGAAGAGGACCGCTGAACCGGTCCCACGCGATTGCGAAGCGTCGGTTAGTTGTTGCTACAGCCGCGGCCATTCAAAATGGCGGGGATTTCTTGAATGAAGTAGTCGCCATTAATCGACGCCAGATGAATGCCAACGAGCAGAGCGCGTGCGGTGAGGACTCGAGGGCGTCCCTTGCGCTTGCTCGCGAGCTGCAACATACGGTCGATGTGTTCGTAGGCCTTGGTCGCGTCGACCAGGGCGAGAATTTCCGTCTCGACGACGGCGAGTTCGGCGGAGTTCAAGATCATTGTGTGTCCTTGTTGCTAGCGGCGCAGGTGCGCACGATTTCGAGGTGGGTGAGGTAGCCGTCGAAGGCTTCGGCGCTTTGGAGGCCACTCCAGGCCAAGAGTTCAAGGAGGCCAACGCCCTCGTTGAGTTGGGCGCAGATGTAGGCGGCGCGGAGTTGGTCGACAAAGAGCGTCGGGACACCCGGCATCGAACTCAACCACTCGCGCGACTTCTCGACCACGCGGTCAGCGGAGAGTTGACCACGCAGCTGACCGCTCGGTCGTGCTGATGCGAGTTCGAACAGGGGCTCGATGAAGTCAACGCGCACCTTGGCGCAACGTCCATCGGCGGCGACGAAGAGCTCGGCGTCGTGGTAGTGGAGACTCTCTGCCGTCACGAAGGAGGCTGCCTGGCGAACAATGCCGCAGCCAGCACCGAGTAGCAACACGGCAGTTGCGCTGAGGCGACGGTTCTCGGTCGAGAGGCTTTCGGCGGCGCGCAGCAGCGCGGTGATCTCGTTGTCCGTGTAGGGGGTCGTGTACGAAGGACGCGGCGTGCCGACGGGCATCGCGTCGTTGACGGAGTAGCCGTACTCTTTTGCAAGGCGAACCAAACGACCAAGGTCGTTGCGCGAGAGCTTGGTGGCCTTGGCGTAGGCGGCGAGTACGTCGGGGCGAAGCACGAACGACACGTCGAGGTCTTGGCCTCGGGCGTTGATGTACATCGCGAGGCGCACGAGGGCGCGCAAGAACGATACGAGGGAACCAGGCGACAGGTGGTTGAGCGGGGCGATGGCTTCGAGAACGCAGGGGCGAATGACAGCCCACTCGTCGGGCGAGACGATGGCAGGGCGACCCTTGGCGGGGTTGTAGCGCTCGGGGTACGAGAGGGTTGTGGCGGGGGTGGCGGGAGACTTCATACGACTTAGGGTGTCAGTGCGGAGATGACGCGCACTCGAATAATTCCCAATAAATAAGGGGTTCTGAAAAAATTTCCTGAAATCACAAGAATCCCCGAGGTCATAGACCCGGGGATTCTTGGTTGGTGGTTAGGCCATTGCCGCGGCGATCTGCCGCAGTGGGTCCCCGTAGTGCTCGCTACCAGCGCCTAGCGCCACGCGCGTACTCAACGCGACGGCCAGTTGGGCGAGAAGAAGGATCTCTCGCTGGCTGGGGCAACTCAGCACCTTGGGGGTTCCAATGATTCCGTGACCCCAGACGTGAATCGAGATCGCCAGCACCAGGCGGTGAAGCTGTACACGTCGCGCTGGTAGAGCGGCACATCGGTCGCGAGGTCGAAGGTCTTGTAGCGCGAGGCACACACCGAGTGAATCAGACCTGTTCAGAGCAGCGCTAGACGCGGTCGAGTGCCAGGTCGAGTGCAGAGCTCGAATGGGTCAGTGCTCCGATGGCAATGTAGTCAACCCCCGTGAGCCCGACTTCATGAGCGCTCGCTAGGGTTAGACCGCCGCTGGCCTCCAACTGGACTCCCGGGTACTGCGAAGCGGTCTTTACGGAGTCGCGGATCATCTCAATGTCCATGTTGTCGAGCAATATCAGCCTCACGCCGGCGCTGAGAGCCTCTCTTACCTGGTCGATGGTGTCGCACTCCACCTCGACGGTGACGTTCGGGCTGTGTTGGCGGATGGCCGTCACGGCTTTGACTATGCCACCCGCGGCTGCGATGTGATTGTCCTTGATGAGCGCCGCGTCGCCGAGGCCCATCCGGTGGTTAAGGCCGCCTCCGCAGCGCACGGCATACTTCTCCAGGCTACGTAGTCCCGGGAGCGTCTTGCGAGTATCGCGAACGCGGCACGAGGTTCCGGAGAGGGCATCGACCCACAACTGTGTGGCGGTGGCCACTCCGGAGAGATGCGTTAGAAAATTGAGCATCGTGCGCTCTGCCAGCAGCAGGGCCCTCAGGGGTCCCTCCAACGAAATCACAATGGTGCCCGGCTCCACAAAACCACCGTCATCGACGTCGCACGAGGCTCCTTGGAGCGGGAAATTGACTTCGTTAAGGACGGCCAGTGCGACCGGGATCCCGCAGGTGATACCGGCTTGACGTGCCACGATGTTGCCGCGCACGGACGCGCTGACGTCAATCGTGGACGAGGTCGTGACATCAGGTCCGTAGCGAAGATCCTCATCCAGGGCCACCGAGATTAGTTGCTCGATTTTCAGTGGTTCAAGGCCGGCCGCGACGAGTCGAGTGGACACTGAGGGGTCGATGCTCACGCTAAGACGCCGATCCGCGACACAATCTCACCGTCGGCCTCGGCGATGACAAGGTGCTTCGTCGTCCGGCGCGACTCTCCGGTGGTGAACAGCAGCGCATAGCGATTGCCCGTGCTCTCGTGACCGATCCGGAACTAATCTTGGCCGACGAGCCCACGGGAAACTTGGACCGTAAGACGGGCGAAAGAATCATCGCACTCCTGCGCGAAGCCGCTGGACAAGAGAAGCGCACCGTGGTCGTGGTGACGCACGATGAGAAGATCGCCAAGGCCGCCGACCGGCGGCTAGAAATTGAAGACGGCGTCCTTCGCGAAATCGCCTAGTAGTCACCGTTGGGGCCCGGACTTTTCTAGGTGGCCCGCCCGACTCAGCGATGGCGGAGTCGCCGCGACTTCTTCGTAGTAACGAGCGTGAGCGGTACGCTACAAAGGTCGCGAATATTTTCCCGCGACCTTCACATACAGAGGAGCCCCTGTGACGATTACCACCACCGACGTTGGAATCATGCGCGACGTCCGCACCGCTATTCCGGGTCCTAAATCCCAAGCCCTCCACGCCCGCCGTCAGGCCGTCGTCAGCGCCGGACTCACCAACGGCTTCCCCGTCTATATTGAACGCGCCGCCGGCGCCATCCTCGTCGACGTCGACCAGAACCGTCTCCTCGACCTCGGTTCGGGTATCGCCGTAACCTCGGTCGGCCACGCCGTGCCCGCGATTATCGACGCGGTGAGCCGCCAGGTCGCTGACTTCACTCACACCTGCTTCATGGTTACCCCCTACGAGGAGTACATCGAAGTCTGTGAGGAGTTGGCCCGCATAACCCCCGGCACCCACGCCAAAACTTCCGCCCTCTTTAATTCCGGGGCCGAAGCGGTAGAAAACGCCGTCAAGATTGCCCGCTACGCCACGGGTCGTTCGGCCATCATCGTGGTTGATCACGCCTATCACGGTCGCACCAACTTGACCATGGCGCTCACCGCCAAGAACATGCCCTACAAGGATCACTTCGGCCCCTTCGCCCCCGAGGTCTACCGCGTCGCCACCTCGTACCCCTACCGCGACGGGCTCAGTGGTCCCGAGGCGGCCGCTCGGGCCATCGCCGAGATTGAGACCACCGTTGGCGCCAACAACGTGGCCGCCATTTTGATTGAGCCAATTCAGGGCGAGGGTGGCTTCATCGTCCCGGCCGAGGGCTTTCTACCCGCCCTCTCGCAATGGACGGCGGACAACGGCGCTCTCTTCATCGCCGACGAAATTCAAACGGGATTTTGTCGCACGGGCCGCTGGTTCGCCGTTGACCACGAGGGCGTCATTCCCGACATCATCACTACCGCCAAGGGCTTCGCCGGGGGCATGCCCCTCGCCGGCGTCACTGGTCGAGCGGAGATCATGAACGCAATTCACGAAGGTGGCCTCGGCGGCACCTACGGAGGAAATCCCGTCGCCGTCGCCGCGGCGATAGCCACCATCGCCACTCTGCGTGACCAGAATCTGGCCGAACGCGCCACGGTACTCGGCGAACACATGATGTCCTCGCTACGCCAACTCCAATCAGAGACCACAATCATTGGTGAGGTGCGTGGTCGCGGGGCCATGGCCGCCATCGAGCTAGTGGTGGCCGGAGGCAACATCCCCAACGCCGCCGCCGCTAAGGCCGTAGTGAACTACTGCAACCAACAAGGTGTGGTGGCTATTTCGTGTGGCACCTACGGCAACGTCGTTCGTCTGCTCCCCCCACTCGTCATCACTGACGAGCAGTTAACCGATGGTCTTTCGGTGCTCGCCGACGCCGTGCGCAGCCTTAGCTAATTACTCACGCAGACCCCGCTGGACACGGGTCGTGGGGCGGTCACCCGGAGTACTTCGCTGCGGATAACGGCGTTCGTAATGGCGTACGCGGTCAGCGGTAGGGTCAGCGACTTCGAGAACACCATGCCCACTACCCCGCCCCCCTGGAGCAGGGGGCTACCCGAATTACCCGGCTGGACGTCACCATTCACAACGATCATGCTGCGCGCGAGAACGGTCGAGGCGTAAATATCGCGAGTGGCGGCCGAGACTTCACCCGCGACACCCGCCGGCGCGATGCTGAGAGCTCCGTTGAGGGGAAAGCCAACCACCGCGGCCGGTCCGAGGCTGAGGGGTCCGCTAGCCAGTCGCAATACCGGCCAGGACAGGGTCGAGACGGAGATGACGGCCACGTCCTGATTCGGATCAAAGAGCACCACCTGACCTCTTCGACCGTCCACCGTCACGCCGGCCGAGCCGGCGACCACGTGGGCGTTGGTGATAACCAGTCCTGACGCCACCACAAAGCCCGTGCCTTCGTGGTCGGCGCTGCAGTTGCCGGTGGCGAGAATGCGGTGCACCGATGGACGCGCCGCCGCGGCCATGGCGGTGGCCTGGTCTGGACTGCTCACCTCCACCGCCGCCACGGAGGGCGCGACGACGTTGGCGAAGACACTGGGAAAATCTGACGTGCGAAAGAGTTGAATAACCCGTGTTTCCACCGAGGGGATGGGCGGCATCACTGCATCCAGGGTCGCCAAAATCCTGGAGGAACCAATGTGGCTCCCGAGTGAGGCCCACGGAGCCGTCGCCACGAGACCCGCCAGTAGCCAGCAGGCGAACAGTGAGCCCAGAGTCCCGACGGCAGCGCCGGCGGCGGCGTCGAGGGCGCCGAGTTTGAGTCGCCGCATGGACACCTTGGCCGCCGAACCGACGAGTCCACCGAGCGAAGCGCCGAGCGAGGCCCCGACCACGACTATCACTATCGCCACCACTGGTCGCCAGGCGCCGGAGGCGAGTGCGTGAGCGAGATTGGGCGCCACCATGGTGCCAATGAGAAAACCCACCACGAAACCCAGCACACTGCTCACTTGACGCAGCGCGCCCGACGAGCGGCCGCGTAGGGCCGACGTCGCCACCACGACCGCGATGACAATATCGATCCAACTCACTTCACGAGGGTAGAGGACTGGCGTGAGGACGAGTACCATCACTTCTGATGATCCGTAACTTCCGTCGACTGACCTTCACCGTGCTCGTCGCCGTGGGACTGTCGGGATGCGGGGTCACCGCGACGCCGAGCGCCCTTCCACTCACGGGCACGCCGTCTCTGTCGATCTCCGTGGCGCTGAACGCGGCCGGTTGCGATCAAGCCAACGACTGCCTGATTGTCGGCACCACCGGCGTGGTCGGGACACCTAATTCAGTCGCCCAACTCTCTCACCCGGGAAGGTCCTGGCGACCCCTCGCGGTGCCGACTGAGATCGCCACCACCCTCAGCGCTGTTGGTTGCAATCGCTCGGAGTGCCTCGTCGTGGGCTCTGGTAGTAGCGGAGACCTGGTGTGGCGCTGGCGGGCCGGTTCGACCAGGCTCGAGGCCCTCGTTCCTCCCGTGAATGGTCAAGGCGCACTCTTGATCCAGTGCACCGCGGCACAGTGTCAGATGATGGACAGTCTGGCCAGTGGCGGCTCATCGCGCCTCCTCATCTCGACTGATCACGGCACGACGTGGACTCCCTCGCCGCTGCCGACCGTTCCTCTTTCGGCCACCACGACCGGCCTAGCGGTGCTCAGTCCTACAGCAACGATTATCACCAGTGAGCAGTCCGGGCGCGGCTCGGTGGTGACCGCTGACGTGAAGAATTCCGCCTGGGTCCCTCAGGTCCTAACTCCCGCCACCAACCTCTCGAGTTTTTCTTGCCGCCTCCACACCTGCTGGGCTCTTCGGCACCGAGCCCAGGGCGTCAGTGTTGTGAGGGGTCACTTCGTACACGGGCAGCTCACGATGACGCCGCTCACCCATCAACCGACCACGGCGGCGGAGCAACTCTCGTGCACCGCTGACGGTCACTGCATCGCCAGTGGCCTCAGTACCTCGGGACGTGCCTGGTTGGCCACGTACGACGGAGCGACCTGGACAACCCGCGACCTGCTCTACGTGGCGGGTCCCTTCCTGGCTACGGCCTGTGGTGCGAAGCGCTGCGTCGCAACGACCACCACCACCAGCGTGGTCGTTTCGCCCTAAGCCTTCAGGGCGGCGGCCAGCAGTCCCGGAATCTTCAGCCACGACGGCTTCGCTTCGAAGGCCAGAAGCCGACGCATCGTCGTCGCTGCACCACGATTCGTGGCGAACCACGCGGGCGCTGGGCTAGATCGGAACGGACCACGGACCACGGACTTTTGGGGTCGGGCGAACAAGAAGGCGTTCCCCACGAATCCGCGACCCGACTGAATATCAGTCAATTCGTGACCGGGGCAGGCGCCCCATACTGTCGTGGCGAAGGCGAAGCTCATGGCGTGCCAGAGGTTGAGGCCAATCGAGCCGTAACGAAGATCAGCAATGGCCTGTTCGATGGCCGGACCCACACTCGCATCCTGGAGCGAGCTAGGGTGGGCAATCACCGTGGCCGAAAGTGTTCCCCACACCACGTCATTGCAGAAGGTCACCGCTTTTTCAACGAACTCAGTTGGTGAGTGCGCGCTGATAGTGCACTCACTCGTGAGCGAACAGAAGGCTTCCACGTTCAGACACATGTCGTCGACGTTCCCAGCGTCGAGTCCCGTGATGATTGTCCAGGGCAAAGCCTCGTCGGTCGCCGTGCCGATGAGGGTCGCCTCCGGGTGGGCCGCCATAAAGCTGGCGTGACGCTCTCGGGCTCCCGGGTAGTAAGCCCGTCGCGTCGGCAGACTTTCGAGCACCGTCGCGAGGGCCGCGAGGAACTCGCCACGCTGGGACCACTGCTCGTGCGTCACGAGGACTCGCGGAGTCAGGCAATTGAATCCGGCGTTGTTCGTCAACATCGTCGCCACGTGCGCGGCCTGGTAGTCAATGTCCTTCTTGGACCAGACACCGGGGACGATGACGACGGGTGAGACGTTGCCGAGTTCGCAACTCACGGGCTTCGTAATGATGGGGTTATTAGACGCCTTACGCTCGGCCGCATCGTCGCCGACACCGAAGACGATGGCCTCGACAGTCTTGTCCGATCCGGTCACGTGAATGTCCACGATGGATTCGTGGTGGGTGAGGTAGGCCCCCACGGCCGCGCCGCCACTCACGATGCGGAGGAAACCTGCCTCAATGAGGCCCGCCATGGCCCTTTCCCAGTAGGGCACCAGATAGTCGTTAACGGGGTTGGCCTTGAGTACCACAACCTTGCCTTCGGCGAAAAGTTTGGTCAACACGTCGCGTGGTCCTAGCGAGCCGACGTTGCCGGCCCCGAGGACCAGGGAGACCCCAGCGTGGGCGGTGGGGTTCCGGTAGACCTCGGCTTGCGTGGCGCGCACTTCATCCTCGCTCACGCCTGGCTCCATCCACACCTCTCCGGTGATACCCGCGTAGAGGAGTTTCTCAAAATTACTGGCCGGGAGAACTTGGACGGCGATGCGGCTATTGGGCTTGTGGCTGACCGGACCGGGGTACTGGGGACGGCCTTTTTTGGCGATATCGACCATGCTCGTCTGGAAGCACTGCACCATCCGCAAGAATGTGCCGACGCCGCTGAAGAGTTCTTCGCCACCCTCCGAGCTCTGTGGATCAAGGCCCTTGGCCGCGCAACCCGCGGCCGCCCAGTCTTCGGCCACCGCATAGGTGTCCCGCGCCATTCGACTCAGTAGATCAGCGCGCTTCAGCGGTGACGTCGCCGCCCAGTTCAGCGCCTGCGCCGCGACCTCCGCGACGGCTAGGTCCAAGCTCGTAGTATCGAGGGTTACGTGATTCTGTAAACCAGATGTGGGGGCCGCAGCTCCACGTGTAGTGATGGACATGACACTCCTTTTCTTTACGGAGAATACTCCGTAAAGATGCAGTTCTCGGGTCTCGTTACGACTCGAACCGGAAGGACTAGTCGATTTTTAGTTCAGACTCAGCCAGGTGAGTGCATCAACCGATCCCGTGACCTTGAGTCCCTGGTGAAACTGGAAATTTTTGACCGCGGCCTGCGTCGCTCCGCTGTAGTAACCCGTGACCTTAATCTTTAAAATTTTCTGAATGAGAGCCACGTAGGCCCCCTCGTGACCCGCCGGGACCGAGTCGTGATGGCCCAGCGTTTCGTAAGGTCCGACACCGCCCCTGCGGTCGAAGCCCGCCGGATGCGACGTCCCCGAGCTGGACAGAACAGAGACGACGAAGCGGTAATTGCTTCGAGACCTGAAGCCCGACATAACGCAGTGCAAGCCCGTTGTCTGGCAGTGTCCGCCATTAGATGAGGTGACGATGTACGAGACCGAGCGGTAGGCCCCGATACCCGCCGGAGCGTGCCAAGCGAGGGCGTAGGAGTAATGATTCATCCGGAAAGAAACAAGCCCCGTCGCAGGATGTGGTGGCTGAGGAACAGTGATATTTATGGCCAGGATGAAGTTTCTCGGCGCCCCATCGACGAACGAGGTGAATCTCAGTTTCGTCGTACCGTAGTTCGTACTGATGGGGTTCGATCCATTCACTAGTATGACGGGGTCGTTCACGCACACGTGGAAAACGGCTCGCCCGGTGGCGTCGGTCCTCGCCATGATCTGAACGGCAGAACCATTGGGCATAACGGACATCGTCGGAACAATCGAGTTAGGCAAACCAATAAGCGCCGACACCATGACTGCGTCCCCCACCGCCATGGTAATGTAGACCGTACTGTCCTGAGACAGCGCCACGGGGTTATGAAGGTCACCCTCCGGTCGCAGGGGGTTCACTTCGGGGGGTGGCGCAACGGAGCCTTGCGTCGAGGTCACCACGATGACCGCGCCAATGGCCGCTTCGAGCTTCGACACCGTCGAAAGATCGGGGGCGAAGAGCAACTTGTGGACTTCGTGAGGAGCCACGGTCTGGTCGACACGCACCGTCACCGCATGACCTTCGCCGTCGTGCACCACAATAGGTGCCGTCGGAAGAGCTGGTGGAGTAAAGGTGCCCACGACTGGTGGGGGTGCCGGAGACACGACGATCACGCAACCGGGGTAAATGGAATCGCCGGGTTGGCACACGTGTTGGGGGCCCGTTGTGGCGTACACCGAACTACTACCAAGGGACATCATGAGAGCAAGCCCCGTAGCTGCGGTCACAAAAAATTTACGCTGAATCGAAACCCTCATTGTCACCCAAAAAATGTCATTAATTATGAAGAATTATTTTCCAAATGATACATCATAAAAGCCACACAGGTGAAAACTTTTTCAGTGTGTCCTACGACCTAGGTGTCGTAACTGTGACCGCGACAGTTTGCGAGGACGACAGCAGCTTGCGAGCCACGACTACTCGAGACGAGCCCGATTGCAGATCGACCTCCACATTTTGAGCTACGAGGTTCGGTTGTGGGACCACATGGAGAGTAATTATGCCTTCAACCTGGGCATTAGTCACGTGTAAACTGGTCGAAAATGACTGGCTGCTCTGCGCTAGGACGTCCGTTGAGTACCGCCGTAGTGAGCCGCCACTGTCTGGCAGACTCGAATTCTCGAGGTCCGAATTCGGCTGCCAAACGAAGACATTGGCGGCGTATTCGCCTGGGGTATGAGTATTCACCCCGTCGGGACCCGCAAAGTACGACGGGGCAAGTCCTCGACTCGCCGTATTTGTCACAGTGACGTCCAACTCTATTTCCGCCCCCGTGCCACTGGGGTCGGGCGTAATAACGTATTTCAGGCTGGTCCTGATATACGGATCGAGCTTGGCTCCGCCCACCGCCTCGACCGCCACGTGGAAGGTCAGGGGCTGAGTCGCAAAACCCAAGTCACCACTGGCGCCTACGCGGGTGACGGCAGCCTCCACCGCTGCATCGGCGCTCCAGAGAATGACGTGACGGCCGGCCACCCCAGCCGCGATTACGCGGAGGAGACCGACAACGTTGTTCGACCCGCTCGCTCGTTCAAAAATTGCCGATGAAATCCGACCCAGCAACAATCGTCGACCGGCTTGATCACCGCGCGGGAACATTGTGTAGAGCTGATGGAGCACCACGTCGGCAAAATTTTCGTAGGTGAGGGGCGTGGTTAACCCCATAATCTCAACGGGACCCGTGACCTTCAGGATTTGCCCCATGGTCACGGCATCCATGGCCACCACCCCCGTGGGAGACACCCCCGTGGACTGGGCGTACATCTTGCTCGCCGCCTGTCCGGTCCAGGAGAAATCCGCTCCGACGTCGACCGAGGACCATACCTGGGTGGGGGCGTAGTCCCGGAAGAGTTCGGACGTCGCCGGCATGGACACGGGGGTGTTCACCACTGACTCGTTCACCGGTCCAGAACGAACGACGTGAAGCCGGCCGGCTGAACCGCGCACTTGAGCCAATGTCAAAACTGCGCCCTGATCACGCATTTCGGCGTTATTTTGACCGAGGAACAAGGTCGTGGTCGGCTTCGACACCCCGAAGAAGGAATTGAATATTGTGACCCCAGCGGTCAGAAGATCCAGGTCCTTGCGTAGTTTTTCTATTTTGATGTGCATGGCGAGATCCGCGGCGCCCACGGGACCGAAGAGACCCGTAGCGGGTGCCTCGAGATGTGCCAACCTCTGCTGGGCGAATTTTATCTGCGACGAAAGATTCTTGAGGGTGCTGGCGGGGTTGCCGTGGATGCTCACGACGGCCTGCAGTGATTCTATTGAGGTCAATACTTTGCGGCCCTGAGTGACCAGAACCCCGGCTTCTTGAGCCAGTCGGTCCGCTCCACGCACCTCACGTCCCAAGTAGGGGACGTGGGCTACGGTCGAGAGTAACCAGGACTCGCTCACAACCCGGTGGGCGTTGGCGGCGTGTCGCAGAGCACTACTCAAACGAGTATTCAAGATAGCCCGGCCGTGAGCTGTTTCTATCAAGGAAGGATGGGCCACGACGTAGGTCGCGTCAGTCTCGGCGAGGTGGGCCTGCTGATTCGCATTCAGCCCTACTTGCACCAATCGCCCGCTCAGGGCCAGCCCCGCCACGGCGCCGAACAAAAGCCAGCCACGCCGTCGGGGAGACATTGCCCGCCATGAGGTAAGGCTCATAGTCCGAGTATAGAGAGTGGGGTCATCGAGCTACCGGGCAGAGCAGTTCCCAGCCAGACGGTGTTCTGGCAGCGTGAGCACGTATTTCTCATCTGTCCCCTAGTATTTTCTTGGAATACGTACTTCAGGAGGACGTCACATGGCATTCGAACAGTGGGGACCATTAGCTGGTCTCATTGGAACGTGGGAAAGTGGATACGAGGGGATGGACGTCTCGTTCCATAACGACAAGGGTAAGTTGGGCGAAACGCCCTACCGTGAGAAGACGACCTTCAAGGCCTTCGGCCCCGTCGACAACGGTGCCCAGCAGCTCTTCGGTCTCGACTACCGCACCGCCGCGTGGCGCGAGGGTGAAGAGAACCCCTTCCACACCGAGGTTGGTTACTGGATGTGGGACGCCGCCGAGCAGCAGGTCATGCGCTGTTTCATGATTCCGCGGGCTTCAACACTGATCGCCGGAGCCACCGTCGCCCCCGACGCGTCGACCTTCCGTCTCGAGAGCGTGCTGGGTTCTAACACCTACGGAATTCTTTCGAACAACTTCCTCGACCGAGTCGCCAAATGCGTTCGCTACGACGTGACGATCACCATCACCGACGACACTTTCTCCTACGAGGAGACCTCGGTCATCGAGCACCAGAAGACTCCAGACATCATCATGCACACGGACCGCAACACCCTGAAGCTCGTTAGCCGCGAGGCCTAGTCGTGTACGAGTGGTCCGAAGAACATCAGGCAATTATTGCCGTCATGCGGCGCTTCGTAGATGCCGAGATTCGCCCGCAGCTCGATGACATCGAGCACAATGGCATCCCGCCCTACGCGGTCTTGCGCAAGATGTACGACACCTTCGGACTCAGGGAAATGGGTCAGGAAAACTTCGCCCGCCTCCTGCAGCGCAAGATCAGTGGCGACGATGCTCCGGCGTCGCGTCGCGGTGGTGGCGACCCGGCCGCTCAGCTGATTTCCACCATTGAGCTCTGCCGCGTGAGCCCCGGGATGGTGACCTCACTCGGTGTCTCGACGGGACTCGCTGCCGGCACCATCAACAAGCTCGGCACACCGGCTCAGATGGAGCGTTGGGGCCTCGACCTCATGACCCTCGACAAGGTCGGGGCGTGGGCAATCACCGAACCAGATTCTGGTTCCGACGCCCTCGGTGGTATGCGAACTTCCGCGCAACGCGACGGTGACGAGTACATCATCAACGGCTCGAAGACCTGGATCACGAACGGGCCCTTCGCGGACACCATTGTTCTCTACGCCAAGCTCGACGATGGCTCGGGTGAGGACTTCCGTAATCGCAAGGTCCTGACCTTCGTGCTCGACTCCGGAATGCCCGGTTTGGAGCAGTCGGCCCCCATGCGCAAGATGGGTCAAAAGGCAAGCCCCACCGGCACGCTCTTTATGACCGACCTGCGCGTCGGCAAGGACCGCCTCCTCGGTGAGACCGAGGACCCCAAGGGTGGTGGACGCGCGAGCGCCAAGGACAACTTTGTGGCCGAGCGCGCGGGGATGGCCGCCATGGCTCTCGGCGTCATCGAAGAGTGTCTACGACTCTCTATCGACTACGCGAAGAACCGTCGCCTCTGGGAAAAGCCCATTTCCGACTACCAGTTGATTCAACAGAAGCTCGCCTATATGGAAGTCGCCCGTGTCAACGTGCAGAACATGCTCTTTAGCTACGTCGAGCGTTCCATCAACGGTGCCTCCATGAGCATGGCCGAGGCCTCAGCGATCAAGTTATATTCTGCCCAGGCCGCGTGCCAGGTGGCCGACGAAGCCATCCAAATCTTTGGTGGAAACGGTTACGTCTCGGAGTACCGGGTCGAGCAGTTGTCGCGTGACGCTCGGGTCTTTCGCATCTACGCCGGTACCGACGAAATGCAGATTGTCGCCATCGCTCGCGACCTACTCAAGGACTAACGACCGACGTAGTGGGCGTAGCCCGTGATCCAGTTAGTCCTAAAAACACTCTGCGCCGTTGACAGTGAGACCTGCCCCGCGCAGACTAAACGGTGCAGAGCATTTTCCAATTGGTCCTTTTTACCCGCGTTCCAGGTAACGCCCCAAGGTTCCGGCCACAGGTTGGCGACGGCCGTGGGATTACCACCCACCTCCAAAGGGATTAAATGATCTTCTTCGTAGTCACGGGTGTTGGTATCGCCGTGGTAGTTGTACCCGGATTTCAATTGACTTATTTTGAGAGCCGTGGTGTACGACGCGGGAGGTCGAATTTTCGTGGTGTAGCCGACAACGCAAATTGTCGAACGCACGCTCGCCGCCGTTACCGCCGCATTGACCGCACCGGGTGTCCGCTGGGCATTAGGAAGGCCGGGATCACGCGCGACCGCCAGGCCCGTGGCAGTTATCCCGATCGCCAGGGCCAGACCAACGCACGTCGCTGCGCAAATAATAGAAGCTCGGCTCATGGTCACTTCCTCACGAGTGGCAATACGAAGCAACGATCGCTCATCTCTCCATTAGCGTAGTGCTCGTAGTAGCCATCAAACATCGTGCGCGTCTTTTCACTCCACGCCAGGGCGTCTGCCGACGAAGCTCGATGGACAGTTTGCGAAATCCCCAAAGTACCGACGCGGTACTCCGCCCACGCACCCGGGAAATCCTTCACGCAGGCGACTTCTATGAGTGAAACGCCAGATCGAAAGAGACGACGGTTTCGATGCGTATGTCCCGCGGTGTAGGCCACCACATTCTCGTGTTGCACCAAAACCTCGATCAGAGCATCCGAGTCGGCGGGGTCAACCCCATCAAATCGCCGGACGTCATCGACATCGGGTACGAAGAGGGGGTGGTGGCCCATCACCATCACGGTCGTGGACGACGTGTGGGCGGCCTCGCTCACCGCCGCTCGCTGCTCACCGGAGACCTGTCCACCGGTGAGGCCCGCACGGGCCGTGTCCAACACGACGATGCGCAGGCCATCGACGTCGCGGATTTGGACCGGCCAGTCAGCGAAATTCTCGCCGGGATACGAATCGTGATTTCCCCGCACGTGCAGCAGACGTTCGCCGAAAGCCCCCTGGTAGTACTGGAGGAAGGACTCGTATTCAGCCAGAGTGCCGAAACTAGTCAGGTCGCCCTTGGCTACCACGAGGTCCGGGCGACGTTGCTCGATGTCATGAATCACCGACGCGTTCATGGTCTCCGGATAGGGCGGCTCACCGGGCCCCACACCGAGGGACGTCTCGGTCACACCGACAATCTTTCCGCACTCGACTTCACCAAAATGGACATCATTAACGGTGGCCACCACCGCTCGAAGATCACCGATATCAGGCAAGGTCACCAGCTCGTGGCCCAGGAATTCGTACCTCGTCTGTGGGCGTAGGTCCGAAAAATTTTGAATCTGACTGTCGTTAAGAAATACCGCTTCATGGCTGGTCAATCCGACGAGTTCGCTCATATGTCAATAGTGTACGAAGCCCGTGACAATGGGAGCAGACCAAACTAGTATCTGGGCATTATGGCGATCATACACACGTCACGTGGATCACTTATCGGCTTCACTGCGCTAGGGCTTCTCCTCGTCACCTTGATAGTCCCGGTCAACGGAATGCTCAGCGCGGCCGAGACGGCCACGACCAAACCTCTTACCTCGACCACCACGACGACGACCCTTCCGGTTACTGGTTGCCCCAGTTCTCTCCCGACTTCCCCACTAACGAGCGCCTCCTCGGCGGTGTGGATGAACCCCTCCTTTCGTGCCTCGCACACCGCCTTTCAGTTGGCCGACATCGTTCTCACCTGCGAAGAAAGCATTAGAAGGGCGCCGTCACAGAGTGGATCTACTCTCTTGGGCTACGCGAGTTATCTTCCCGCCGAGCTCTCACTCTTGGGCTTACGACGCGTTGCGGGCACTCACTGGCAGAACGTCAATATGTTGCTCAGCGACACTGCTCCCTACGGGAATCTCAGCGCCATCGCCAGCAACGACTTCTACAGATTGGGGATTCCCCCCATCACATTCGAAGATGGCCCTAGCGGGCTCATTGATCGGGCCAGCGGCCCAACGGGTCTTAACAATCCCGTACGTTTCCCTAACGAAATGGTGGTCGCCTCATCCATGGACCCCCTCGTGGCCACGGCCTATGGAGCTACCCTCGGTGCCGAAGCGAGCGTTTTCGGCTATTCCGGAGTCCAGTCGCCGGACATCAACATCGATCGCATACCCAATTGGGGCCGTTCTATGGAAACCTTCGGCGAGAGCCCCGTCCTCGCGGGCCTCATGGGCAAGGCAGCCGTCCAAGGCCTCCTGCAAAACCTTCCCATCGCCCTCGTGAAACATCTCGGGACTTACGGCCAGGAGTCAAGTCGGCTCAGTAAAAATGACGTCGTCAGCACCAGCAGTTTGATGAACGTCTACCTACGACCCTTCGCTATCGCCATGAGCGATCCGGTTCCGGCGGGTCACGCCGTCAGCGTTATGTGCGCCTACGGGGCCGTCAACAGTGTCTACGCCTGCACCAACCCGGCTGAGCGAGCCGCGCTGTCCAAGATGCAGATGAACGGAATCATTCGAACAGACCTCGAGACCGGTACCATCTCGATGGCCACCCACCTCGCCCAGGGTGTCGATATGATAAAAACCGCTGACCCGCTCAGCACGATTGCCACGTGGGCCCGAACTCCGCCCAGCGCTGCGGTGATCGCGAAAATCCACAACGCCAGTCGTAACGTTCTCGCGACGATGTTCCGTGCGAGTCTCGTCGGAAATGAAACCACCACCAACGCACTGCACTATAAATTGTCGAGCCAAAATCCTCTACTGCCCAGTGCTCAGCAAATATCCGACACCGCGTTGGTGAACACCATTGAGACCAGAGGGGCGGTTCTGCTCAAGACCTCGAATGGGGCGGGGTCACTCCCCTTGGCCCGATCTTCACCCCTGGCTCTGCTGACCAGTTCTGATCTCTCGGGAACCTGCGCCACCCTCGCCCTCTCACTCAAGCGCCACGGGTACAGCGCCACGTGCGTCAACTACCAAGATGGTCTGAGCGCCGCGCCCAGCCTCCTCGCCGACGCCGCACTGTGGCCCGTGGCCGCCACCGGTCGACCCTGTCCGGGTGGCTACTCCACCTGTGTCGTAAGAAAAACAAGCTGGGTTGCACCAGCCTCCGGATCGTATTTGCTGCTCAGTCAGTCTCACGGAAATACTCAAGTGACCGTGGCCGACGTCACTAGCTCGACGGCGGTCCTCGTCGGCAATATTCTCGGCAGCTACGAGGCCACGAATAGTTCTAGCCTCATCTTTACGGCGACGGCGGGCCATCACTACGCGCTCACAACCACGTACAGCGTCGCGGCCGGTCGACCCGCCAGCATTGTTGTGAAGTCACTGTCGGCGTCACTCACGAGCGCTCTCGCGGGGTCTCGGGGACGAGTCGCCATTTTTCTCGCCAACGACACCGCGGGTGAGGGCCTCGACCGCAGCTCGCTATCGCTCCCCTACGGGCAGGACGTAGCCATTGCGGCCGTCGCCGCCCTGGTCCCCACCTCTGTACTGCTCTTTTCCACCGGACCCGTGACGATGCCCTGGATTACTGCTCGCTATCTCAAGAGCGTTCTTGAATTGTGGAATCCGACCGGTACGCCCAGCCTCGATACCGTGGCGACCGCACTGGTTCCGGCGTACAGCGCACTCGTCACGGGCGCCAGCGCCCCGACCGGTCGTCTGCCCATTACCTTTCCCAAGACCGATGGTCTCAGTCCCATGGGTCTCAGTTCCACCACCACCTCAGCGACGGGACTCTTTTGGCCGGGCTCTGGCAACACCAGCAATTTAGATTTGGCCCCGCTGTCCGGGGGCGAAATTGGCTACCCCTGGTACGCCAGTGCCAAGTGGCCCGTGCTCTTTCCCTTCGGCTTCGGCCTCACCTACGGCACCGCCCCCGTGACGGAGTTTTCTACCGGGCAGCACCCCAGTTGGTGCACCCCGGTAACCAGTAACCCCTGCGTCAACGTCACCGTGAAAGCGGGATCCGGAACTAGCCGCACTGGCTCGATTGCTCTCTACGTCGGGATTGCCCAGCAGACATCACTACCCCCTATTCAGTTGGGCAGCGTCGCCTCGTACACCTGCAGCGGTACGTGCACGGTGCCGGTGGACCTGACGACTACCTCGCTCGGGGCGTGGTCGGACACCAGCAATAGTTACCAGTACGTCGCGGGCTGTTACAGCTTCATTCTCGCTTCCGACGAAGCCGCAGCGCTAGCGCTCGCCACCGCTCCTCACGCCGCGCCCTCTGCCGTGGTCAGCGCCAGCTACAGCCTCAGTCGTGGTTGGGACAGCGTTCTTCACCCGGGCGGGAGTTGCACCGGTTAGCGCAACAATGAACTTTCGCTCGTGCATCCTCGAGCTGGTCAGTGTTCTTCGAAGAAAGCGTCGCGCCACCGGTCAGCCAATCCAATCCACCCCTTGTAGGAAACGGTCTCTGGCGGGGCGCTCTCGAGAATCGCCGCAACGTGAGTCGCAAAAGCGGGATCGTGTTGATGCATATTTTCTGCCGTCTCACGAAAGGTACGAATAGCAAAGACCACCGCTCCCGTTTCGGGGAGTTTGCGGAGCGTTTGGCGTTCGACGCGAAAGGTCCACTGTCGAACATCGCGCGGCCCTGCTTCTCTCAATGATGTGGGCTGAAAGAGCTCGGCCTGATTCATCAAAGTCCAATTAAGACGCCAAAAGGGCTTGTCCGGCGTGAGCCGTCGGAAAAATGCATTCGTGGGCTTAGCCAGGTGTTCGTCATAACCCGGCACCGGAGCATGAATCACGTCGAGATTCTGGCCAATTTTTTCACTTAAGCGCCAGCGAGAGGGAAAACACACCACCGCCGCGGTCAGTCGCCACTCCTCGGACTCAGTCAAAATACAAAGGTCGTCAGCCACCAGTCGGCTGCTGGCGATAAGCGGGTGTTCCGCCAAGGGGCTTAGTTCGCTTCGAGTGCGACCCAGGTAGTCGGTGCGGATCAATTCATAGAGTTCGGCGCTGGCGACCAGGCCCTCCGGCAGAAGTGCAACGACATCTGAGGTGCGCGTCGAGAGGAGTTCACTCTTGTATCGACGCTGCGCGTCACCCTCCGCGTCGACGTGAAACCAGTTCGCTAGGTCCAATGGACGCAGTCCCATGGAGTGACGAAAAATACGTCCGTCCAGTGCGGCCACCGGCATGGTCACGAGTTATCGAGGTTGCACCTGAATAATGGTGCTGCCGTAGCCCGCACCGAGGGCGTTGACGGCTCGCAAACTGAAGCGGTACATCTTGGAACGCGACAGATTACTGATGACAAAGGTGGTCGCTCGACTCGCGGTCGCCGACCAGGTCGTTCCACCATCCAGGCTGTACTGGTACCCCGTTATTGCGTAACCCCCGTTGTCACGCGGGGCTACGAAGGTGACATTGATCACACCATTGCTCCCCCAGGCGAACAAAATCACGGGGGCGCTGGGCTTCGAGACCGGCGTGGCGTGGAGAATATTCGATGCTCCCGATACTCCAGCCGCGGTACGCGCTCGAACTTCAATGGAATAGAGGTGGCCGTTCGTCAAGCCAATAATTCTCATCGAGCGAACTATCGAGGGGCCACTGGCGGTGTAGCAACAGACGATGTTCGCCGCGGAATTCCACGTCGCACCGGCGTCCAAGGAGTACTCGTAGTAGTCAAGAGTCCGTCCACCCAGCAAGGCGGAGTCGTGGTAAGTCACGACAATGGACTTCGCGCCACCTACGGCGGTCACCAGTACTGGTGCGTTAGGGGCCGTGGCCGGAAAAACCGGATTGGTATTGGATGGGAGCGAAGGACCTTGCGCGTTCACGGCGCGAACCGTAAAAACATAATTCCTGCCGTTGGTGAGTCCAGTAATCACGCAACTCGTTGCCGGAGCCAGGGCCCCGACGGCATTCACCACACAACCCACGCCGTGTCCGGCCGATGCTTCATATCGCGTCACCGGTGCCCCACCATTTGATACGGGTGGATTCCACGCCAGGGTCGTCGTCATATTGCCAGTAGTGGCGTGGAGCCAACGTGGGGCGCTCGGAACGGTCGCCGGCGTGGCTGCGATGGTGTTGGACCACGGACCGTCACCGATGGCGTTGGACGATGACACTTGTAGCGAGCAGGGCTGCCCGTTCACGAGACCGCTCAGCACGTAACTCAGACGCCCTCCGGTCAGGGAGACCCCGTGAACAAAACTCGAACTCGACGTTCCCCCATTGCAGGTGTAGCGATACGACGTCACGGCACTTCCACCGTTCGATGCTGGAGTGAAGATAAAAGTTATGGTGCCGCTAGTCGGAACTGCCGAGACCAAAACAGGGGCCGAGGGTGCAACGGCGCCGATCGAAAAACTTTGCGTCGCGGAGCTCGCGGTGTAATCCGAAGTTCCCGTCGAACTGGCAGTTACGAGGCAGGAGCCAACATCCACGACAGTGATGTCGCCCAAAGTGCTGTCGACCCTGCAGGCTGAAGAGCTCGTAGAATAGGAGACGACACCCGAAGCAGCAGTGGCCGTTACGCCATGAGTGCCAGCACTTTCACCAAACTTCACGTCGCTCGGTGCGTCGCCGAAGGTAACCGTATTCAAGGTTTTTCCCACCGTCAGAGACTCCGAGGTATTCGTGGCCGCGTAGTCGCTCGTGGCGTCCGCGGCGTAATCAATAGTGCACGTGCCGACGTGCGAGAAGCTGACCAGGCCGCTATCGATCGAACACACGCTGCTCGATGCGGCGTCTATCGAAATATCTACAGTCGCCGAGGAACTAGCCGTGGCCGACGGTGTGTAGCTGCCGTTAACCACGGGGCTGGTGGGGGCCGTCGACGTAATCGTGATGCTGGCGCTGGCGCCATCGGCCAGAGCGGGGGAGGCGAAGAGCGCGGAACCGACGAGGGTCGCCACAACAACCAAGGATCGTAGAGCCCCGACAATTGGAAGTGTTTTCTTTTTCATTGACATGCCTTTTTCTCCTCAGGAGGGAACTAGCACTACTTCTCCAACAATAGAGCGTTACGCCTCAAAAAGCCCAAGGGAACTTCGGTCCTACTGCTGAGCACTACCCCGTTTGATGATGCCGCTACGCGACTCTTCAAAAACACTGGGATTAAAGCGTTCCTTCATCCATTCACGGCTTATTTTCGCCTCTTCGCGGTACGCCTCAGCGTCGGAACGGTGAGCTAATTCTTCATACATAGAACGAATTTTGCTCACGGCGAGGGGGTCGCAGTCGGCGATGGACTGAGCCAGTACTTGAGCTCGAGCCAGAAGAACCTCGTGGGCGCAGACTTCATTCACGAGACCCCAATCGCAGGCGGTGGTCGCCGAAATGAAGTCTCCAGTTAACGACATTTGCCGCGCTCGATTGACGCCGACCAGTTGGGGTAGTCGAATAGTCATCCCTCCCGCCGGCATAATCCCGACACGGGCGTGGGTGTCGGCGAAGGTCGCGTGTTCGCGCGAGGCGATGAGAAAATCACAGCCCAGCGCCAGTTCGAGTCCGCCCGTCACGGCGGGGCCGTTCACCACCCCGATAATGGGCGTCGAGCTCGCCGGCATGAGACCACGAGTGGTCTGGCCGGGGGCCGGCTTCACTATGGCCCCGTTGTAGATATTGGCTAAATCACGCAGGTCGAGCCCCGCGCAAAAAGCGGGGTCCGCGCCGGTGAGAATAATCACCCTGACCTCGGGGTCAGCGTCAAAGTTCATCACGCCCGCGGCGAGGTCGCGCAACATCTCCCCGGTGAGGGCGTTGCGCACCTCGGGCCGATTGAGTCGAATCGTCCCGATTGCTCCATTTTGAGTGATTTCTATCATTGCGCTCCTCCCAATTTTGCCGCCTGCAAGAGAGCGACCAGTCGACCAATCTCTTCGTCCTGAGCCATCAGGTGACGTTGGATTTCGAGAGCTTCGTGCAAAATCGCGTCAGCATCCTTGTACGTGTCCTCGGCCCGCTTGTCCGCAGCGGCGGCCTGAATGTTCTGACCCACGATGATGATGGGTAGCAACACCAACTGCAGGAAGGAACTCGAGAGCCAGACGACAACGAAGTAGGTACCCTGCTTGATAGCTGACGGCAGGGCGAAGAGCGCCAGAATCGTAAAGCCGTAGGCCGCCCACATTGTGCCGACGGCCATCGTGACGCGTAAACCGAAACGAGCATTAATTCTCTTAAAGGGGTTCTGGTGATTGATGTTGCTCTGCTCGACAACTGTTGCGGGACCGCGTTGGCCACGCTCGGCCACGCGTGGGTGGATGATGTGCTGGAAGTCAATAGGCATACCCCGATTGTTTCACGCCGGGGGTCATTTTTTTGGTTCTCGGGACGTGTGAGAGTTGCTGGAGCCGCCCCGCGATTTCCAAACGCTGCGACGTCTCGGTGCGGGTGTCGGCGGCGGGAAGCTCGTCGACCTCGAAACTTCCTAGCCGTGCAGACGCCGAACCTCGACCATACGGTGACAGCACAAGGAGCCCTCGGCCGCTAACTCGTGAGCCACGGCATCCGAATCTGCCGAAATAATCCAAAAGCCACTAACGAACTGGGAATTTTCAACGAAGGGGCCGTTCTGACGTACTCCGGCGTGATCTCGGTTGTCGAAAGTGACGGCGTTCGCCGGTGACTCAATACCGCAGGCCATAATCCAGTGACCCTCGGCTCGCAACTTCTCATTGAAGGCGTCAATGGCTTCCATTTCGGCACCAGTAGCCAGCCCTTCAGCTCTGTGAATGACAGAAAATATGTAGCGCATGGTCCACCTCACATCTCGTAATAGCGGTACACGAATTTATACCCCACTTCGCCGGATGGGCTCATCGTGGGCGAGACTGACGGCACCGGGGGCAGCGGTCAACGGCGGTATCGTAGGTATACCCCCATCGAAAGGTTTCACCATGAGTGAGTCCACGATTATTTACACGCACACCGACGAAGCACCAGCTCTGGCCACGCATTCTTTGTTGCCCATCATCTCGGCCTTCGCCCGCACCGCTGGCGTGAGCGTTACCACCCGCGACATCTCCCTCGCTGGTCGCATTCTGGCGACCTTTGGTGATTTTCTTCGAGAAGATCAGCGCATCGCTGATGACCTGGCCGAACTCGGCGAGGAAGTGGACCGACCCGAAGCCAACATCATCAAGCTCCCCAACATCTCGGCGTCGGTGCCGCAGTTGAAAGAAGCCATTGCCGAACTCCAGGCCCAGGGATTTGCCGTACCGAACTATCCCGACGACGCTACGAGCGACGAAGATCGCGACATCCTCGCTCGGTACAAGAAAGTCTCCGGATCAGCCGTCAACCCAGTTCTGCGTCAGGGCAACTCGGACCGACGGGCTCCACTCTCCGTGAAGAATTACGCGAAGACCCACCCCCATTCCATGGGTGCGTGGTCGGCCGACTCGAAGACTCGCGTTGCGCACATGACCAGCGGCGACTTCTTTTCCAACGAAGCGTCCCGGACGATGGACCGTGACGACCTGCTCACTATCGAACTCCTCGACGCCGAGGGATCGGCGGTGGCCCTGCGCGCTCCCCTGGCCGTTAAAAAAGGTGAAGTGATCGACGCCACCAAGATGGATGTCGCTTCCCTGCGACGCTTCTTCACCGAGCAGATTGCCGTGGCCAGCGACCTCGGATTGCTCTTTTCGGTGCACCTCAAGGCCACCATGATGAAGGTCTCCGATCCCATCATGTTCGGCCACGTGGTGACGTCCTTCTTCCCCACCACCTTCGCCGCCTACGGAGAGCAATTAGCCGCCGCCGGGCTGCAAGCCAACGATGGACTGGCCGGCATCTTCGCCGGTCTCGACGCACTGGCCACGGGGGCGGAAATTCGCGATAGCTTCACCGCCGAGTTAGCCGCCGGGCCGGCCCTGGCCATGGTCGATTCCGCCAAGGGCGTCACTAACCTTCACGCACCCAATGACGTCATTGTGGACGCTTCCATGCCCGCCATGATCAGAACCTCCGGACACATGTGGAACGCCGAGGGCCTCGAGGCCGACACCCTGGCCGTTATTCCCGACCAGAGTTACGCCACCATCTACCAAGTGGCCATTGAGGATTGCCAGCAGCACGGCGCCTTTGACCCCACCACCATGGGTTCAGTGCCCAACGTGGGTCTGATGGCTCAGGCCGCCGAAGAATACGGCAGCCACGACAAAACTTTCGAGATTACCCACGACGGTATCGTGCGCGTCAGTAGCGGCTCGGGCGAGGTTCTCTTTTCGCTGTCGGTCGCAGCCGGCGACATTTTCCGCATGTGCCAGACCAAGGACATCGCCATTCGCGACTGGGTGAAGTTAGCCGTCAGCCGCTCGCGTCTGAGCGGTGACCCCGCTATTTTCTGGCTCGACGCTGAGCGTCCGCACGACGCCCAGTTGATTGAAAAAGTGGAGCGCTATCTCGCCGAGCAGGACGTCACCGGACTCACTATCACCATCCTCTCGCCCGCTCGCGCCATGGCTGAGACTCTGACGCGAGTGCGCCGCGGCCTCAACACCATTTCGGTCACGGGTAACGTGCTGCGCGACTATCTCACCGATCTCTTTCCCATCATGGAACTCGGCACCAGTGCGAAGATGCTCTCCATCGTGCCACTCATTGCCGGTGGCGGCCTCTTCGAAACTGGGGCCGGTGGATCGGCACCCAAGCACGTCGAGCAATTCGAGCGAGAGAACTACCTGCGGTGGGACTCACTCGGCGAATTCCTAGCCCTGGCGTCGAGTTTTGAGCACCTCGCTCAGCGCACGGGCAACGCCCGCGCTCAGGCGCTCGCCGACACGCTCGATCGAGCCACCGGACGCTTCCTCGACGAGGACCGTTCACCGGGTCGCAAACTTGGCACCATCGATAATCGGGGCAGTCACTACTACCTTGCCCAGTACTGGGCTCAGGAACTAGCCCGCCACGACGATGAAGCGCTCGCCGCCGCCTTTCGACCCATTGCCGACGCGCTGAGCTTGAACGAAGAGCAAATTCTCTCCGAACTGCTCGCCGTCCAGGGCCAGCCGGTCGATATTGGTGGCTACTTTCACCCCAACGACGGTTTGGTCGACGCCGCGATGCGGCCGTCAGCGACCCTCAACGCCATCGTCGACGCCATCTAGATCTTCACCGGCCGAGACTAGTTCAGTGAAGATCGTCGAAGAGGAAGGCGTCAATTTCCCCCGGCGCACAGACCGCGTCGGTGTGCACGATGAACCACATATCAGCTTCTTCGACTTTTCAGAGTCTTCACAGATACCGCGGTGAGCGCTGGTCCGGGCGCTGTCGTTCAACGTAGAGCTATTCGAAGGGTGCGGCGATACCACCGTGCCTCGCGGGCGCTGGGCGCAGTGTCCTGCCAATTCCCTCAACAACTCTTGAAATCCGCCTATGAGCTCCCCTGCGAAGCCCCTAGGGGGTAGGTTGTCGCTCGGGCGCAGCAGCGACCTTCAAAGGAGAATTCATGAGCAGCCGCACCTATCCCGCCTGTGTTCGAGAACTCTACGAAAGTGAAATCTTCGGCGAAGCATGTTTGGGGGCCCTGGTCTCGAGCACCCGTAATGAGCGCGAGGCTTATCACATTGGCAGTGTCTTACAACTCGAGACAGAAACCAAAGCTCGACTTCGTCCCCTTTTAATGAAGCACGGATTGACCCTGGACGAGTCCATGGAGCTACCTCCCATGAGCGACTTCGTAACCGCCTTTCGCGCAGTCAGCTGGGCTGACTTCATGAAGGCCAACGTTCCAGCGATCCAAACGTACTTAACAAGTTTCGAAGAGATCGTCGCCATTGGTCCGGAGCAGGACCGTGAAGTCCTCCAATCAATGGTCGCCCACGAATCAGCAATTCTGAAGAGGGCTACTCTCGAATCGGAGGGTGAGAATACTAACTCCCTCGACGACGTCATCGCCAACTGGAGTGGCCCCTGAAGCCCTAGTCACCTACTCGGTTGCGGCCTTGGTCTTCTTTTCTTCCGAGTGCTTCACGAAGGCCGACACGATGGCGTTACCCGCCGCGGCGATGAACTCGGGACGATTCTCGGCGGCCCAGTCGCGACTCGCCGTCAGTGACTCGGCCGACTGCTGAAAAGCCGGCATGACGTAGCGCGCGACCAGCTCGTAGGAGTGCTTCGTCGCTGCGGTGTTCGCCCACTCGTGACCCATGAAGAGGTAGGTCCCGAAGCCGCCGGACTGCGCCTTGAGGCGTTCAATTTGAGCAATGGCGTCCTCCACAGTCCCGATGACGGCCATGCCCGACTCGTTGAGGGCGTCCACCATCGCGGTGTGGTCCGTCGTTTCTGGCGCGAGGGGCAGGGCCGCCACGCGTTGGAAGTAGTCCACCCACTCCGCCAAACCGAAGGCCACGTCGGCGATCGCCTGCTCCTTGGTGTCGGCGATGTGCATAGGTCCCACGAGACGCCAGCCCCCGCGGTCAATAGTCGTGCCGAACTCCGCGGAACGCTCTTCCATGACGTCCCAGTGAGCGTTCAGAACGTCGAAGCCTCCGGCCGAGGTGGCGCCAATGGAGAGCAGGTTGCAGCCCAGTCGACCGGCGGCGCGAGGGCCCGCGGGCGAGACCTGGGCCGCGACTGCGACTTCGGGGTAGGGCTGTTGGTAGGGACGCAGGTGGAGGCGCGCCTGCTTCAGGGTGAACCAGTCGGTTTCGTAATCCACCGGAGCGTCACCCTTGAAGAGCAGGAGAATGGCCTCGAGGGCCTCTTCCATCATGTCGCGCTGCTTGGCGGGATCAATCCCCATCATGTAGGCGTCCGAGGGCAGGGCGCCGGGTCCGACGCCCACCATCAAGCGTCCACGCGTCAAGTGGTCGAGCAACACCAGACGGTCGGCCAACATGAAGGGGTGGTGGTAGGGCAGGGAGGAAACGCCCGTGCCGAGGCGAATATGCGAGGTCCGTTGGGCCACCGCCGCGATGAAAACTTCGGGCGAAGCAATGATTTCGTAGCCGGCCGAGTGGTGCTCGCCGAACCAGGCCTCGTCGTAGCCGAGGGTGTCGAGGTGCTCGATGAGTTGCATGTCGCGTTCTAGGGCGAGGGTGGGGTTCTGGCCGACCGGGTGGAAGGGGGCTAGAAAGATGCCGAACTTCATGCGCGGCGAGGCGGGAATGGTGGTCATAACAAGGTCTCCATATTCAGGTGGGTCGAACCATAATTTTCCCGTGGTCCCCGGGAGTCGCCAGTAACTCAAAGGCGTGGGCGCACGCGTCCAGGCTGACGGTGGAGGTGATGAGCTGATCGGCTCCGGGGATTCCCCGACCCAGCCGATCGAGAGTGGTGGCGAACTCCCCTGCGTTGTAGGCAAAGGAGAAGCGAAACTCCATCTCCTTGGTAATGGCCATGAGCGGCTCGATACGGTCGCTGTGCATACAGACCCCGACGACCACGATGCGGCTACGCGGTGGAGCGTCACGGATGAGAGACTGCAACATTCCCGGTACGCCGACTGCTTCGAAGATGACTGGCGAGGGCGCGCTCCGGCCCGACATTTCAGCCATCGTCCGTTCCATCAGGGTCGCGGGAACACCGAAGTCGACCCAGCGGTCGTGGGGCGAGTGTTCCGCGGGGTCCAGCACGATGTCGGCTCCGAAGGCCTCGGCCAAACGTCGGCGGGTGGGCGAGAAATCAGAAGCGAGGACGGGTCCGTGACCCCGCGCCTTAAGGGCCGCAATGACGGCGAGCCCGACCGGGCCGCAGCCCACGACGAGCGCGGGTTGACCAATCTCTATTCCGGAGAGGCCCACGGCGTGCTCCCCGACGGCCAGTGGTTCGGTGAGTGCGGCCAGGTCCGAGGAGAGGGAATCGGGAACCGGCAGGAGCAACATTTCTTGCAGCACCATACGTTCGGCCATCGCGCCCGGGAAGTTGTGGGAGTAGCCGAGTTGCTCGACGCCACGGGACGAAAAGAGTACGGGCACCGAGCACACTCGCGTCCCGATGGGGAGCTTCTTCGTGGTCCCGGGACCGTAGTCGAGAATTTCGGCACAGAATTCGTGGCCAAATACGGTGTCGCGTGAGGCGTCGAGGTCACTGGAGCCCTGCTCCTTGGCCCGGGCCACGAAGTTCTCGAAGTCGTCCAGGGCGTGGAGATCGGAACCACAAATACCAGTGGCCAGGGGCTGAGTGAGAACGTGGCCTTCACCGGGGGTGGGATCGGCGATGTTATCGACCACTAAGCGGCCCCGACGGGTGACTGCTGCCTTCACTCGAACCCCCCCTAGTAACCAACCTGACTCTAGACCTTCACTACGATGACCACGTGACCACAGGGCCACGAAGTAGATCAGCGTCAGGATTCCCACGTGCCCATTCTGGAAGCCCACCACGATTACGGTCACCCCGTCGAAGCCGACACTGCGTGGAGTGAGTCCTACTACTTCAACGGCTACGACCCCGCCGCCGCCTGCGGCTTCTTCACTCGTATTGGCATCCGCCCCAACGAGGGGACGATGGACGTCGGTCTTTCCCTCTGGTTGCCCGACGGCCGTCTGGCCGAATACCACGCGGTCGTCGAGCAACACAGCATGGTGGATACCACCCTCGTCGTCGAGGGCGTCACCTACGAGTTGCTCGAGCCCCTGACCACCTGGCGGCTCCGGGCGCTCGTGACCGCGAAGGTTCGTGACTGCGTCGCGGGCTCGCACCACACTGACAGCGTCGAAATTGATCTCGATCTCACCTTCAGCGCACTAACTCCGGCCATTGGTACTGACGGCCAGGCCCGGGTCGACAAGGCTTCGAGTCAGTCGGCGGCGGCGGCGGTATCGACCGGTAAGGGTCACTTCGAACAGTCGGGTCGTTGGGACGGCTACGTTTCACTCAACGGCGAGAAACTCACCTGGGCCCACGCTCACGGGAACCGCGACCGCTCCTGGGGACCGCGCCACTGGGGTGGACCGTCCATGTGGCGCTGGTTCAGTATCAACATTGGTGACGGCCTGCACTTCGGAGGCATTCGACTCGGCACGCCATCGGGTGACCTCCACCGTGGCTGGGTGTGGAACGAGAACCGCGCGACCAGTGTGGCCGCCTGGAACATGACCACCGAACTCGCCGAAGATAACTACACCCACCGCGTCGTACACCTCGAGGTGCTCGATAAGAGTGGCCGTAGTTTTCAACTCCGCGGGGACGTTCTGCGTGTCGCCGACATCGGCCGAGCTGGCGGTACCGTTATTAATGAGGGCCTCACGCGTTGGACCAATCTCGCCACCGGTGAGGTCGGCCACGGTATTGCCGAATACCTCCACCAGCTCGACAGCGACGCTCGACCCGTCGTGGCCGTCGAGTAGTGGCCGCAGGAAGCGACCTGGCGAGTTGGCTAGCAGCCGAACTCGGCGGGCGCGTGAGCGAGCTCCGGCGGCTGACCGGGGGGGCGTCGCGGGTCACCAGTTCCTTTGATCTCACCACGGCCGAGGGTGAGACGCAGGGTCTCATTCTCCAGCAGTACCGCAGCGGCGGGCTCAGTTCCCCCGAGCAGGTGCACTGTGAAGTCGCGCTACTACGCGCAGCTCACGACGCTGGCGTCCCCACTCCTCGGGTGGTCGCGACTGGCGTCAACGACGAGACCAGCAGTTCGTGGCTGGTGGTCGAACGCCTCACTGGTGAAACCATTCCCCGGAAAATCCTGCGCGACGCGGAGTGGGCGCTCGCTCGCACTCGGCTCAGCGAACAGTGCGCCCAGGCCCTCGCCGATATTCACCGTATCGACGCCAGCACCATTCCCGGTCTCGCCGCGCGCGATCCCTTCGAACGACCCTTGACTTTTCTCGACGCCATCGGCGTCGTACGACCAGCCCTCGAATACGCAGTGCAGTGGCTGGAGCGCAACCGGCCCGAGTCGCAACACAAAGTAGTGGTGCACGGCGACTTTCGCATGGGGAACCTACTCGTTAACGCTGACGGTCTCGGGGGCGTGCTCGACTGGGAGCTCGCCCACCAGGGTGATCCCGCCGAGGACATTGGGTGGCTCAGCGCCCGATCCTGGCGCTTTGGGGGCGAGGGTGCTGTCGCGGGGCTTGGCAGTATCGACGAACTCCTCGCGGCCTACCGTGCAGCGGGTGGTTCGGCGATCTCCGCCGACCGAGTGCGTTGGTGGCAGATTTACGCCGCCGTGAAGTGGGCCGTCATCTGCGCCCTGCAAGCGGCCTCGCACCTTTCGGGCACTACGAAGTCGCTCGAGCTCGCGGCGATTGGCCGGCGGGTCTGCGAGAGCGAGTGGGACGTCTTCGTCCTGCTCGGCATTGAGCCCGAGCCCCTCGCGGGGCCAGCGATCAGCGCAGCGGAGCCCTTCGGCAGCCCCAGCGCCGCCGAGCTCCTGGACGCCACCGCCCACTACCTCGAAGACAAGGTCATGACCGCCGCCGGTGGTGGGGCCTTCGAAGCGCGCATCGCGCGCAACGTCGTGCGCATCGTGGAACGCGAGATCACCCTCGGTCCTCGCTTGATCGCCGCCCATCGCGACCGCCTCGAGGGCCTCGGGTTCTCCAGCGACGAGGAGCTCGCCGGCGCGATTCGACGCGGGCTCTCCAGCGACGTCGTCGCTACCGCCGTGTGCAGCGCCACCCGCGATCAACTGCTGGTGGCCAATCCCAGTTATCTCGGTCGACTCGATCGCTAAATCACTAGTACGCAGCCACGTCCCCAGACCGCACGATTCCGCATCCAATACCGGAGTTCGAATCAGGTTTAAGGTGCAGAGATGATCCCCATTCACCCTCGTTCCCTGGACTTCGACTGGGAGGCTGCTGTGGCTGATCACCCGCCTACTTTCATTTCATCGGAACAAGCAGCGCAGTTCAACGAACGGGGCTTCTTCGTTATTGACCAGGTCATTGACCCCGAGACGCTGGCCGCGGTGCGGGCAGAAACCGACCGCTTCTGCCAGGAGGCCGACGATTTCCTCGACTCGCTACCCGACCAGCGGCTCTTTATCGCCGAGAAGGGGGCCATTACCTTCGCGCCCCAGATCGCCCTACGTTCCGACGTCCTGGCCGACTTCGTAGGCTCCGCCGCGATTCGAGGAATCACCACGGACCTGATTGGCCCCGACGTTCGCCTCTACCACGACCAGGCGGTCTATAAGGCCAGCGAGAAGCCCCGACGCTTCCCCTGGCACCAGGACAACGGCTACGCCTTCGTGACGCCCGAGCACTACCTGACCATCTGGATCGCCCTCGTCGACGTGCCCGAAAATGCCGGCTGCGTCTGGGCGGCCCCGGGACTGCATCGACGGGGCACCTACGTGCACAACTACGTTGAGCCGCTCGGCTGGCAAATTTTTGACGAACCCCCGGTGACGCCCGTGGCCGCCCCCATCAGTGCCGGAAGTGCCGTCGTCTTTTCCAGCCTCACACCCCACCTCACCGCCCCCAACGTTTCGGGAAATATGCGCAAGGCCTACATTCTGCAGTTCGTCGGACCGAACGCCACCCGCTTCGAGGGACCCCTCGACGAGGTCGGAACGCCACTCAATGATGACCGGCGTTACCCCTGGGTGGTGCGTGGGGGTGCAGCAGTGCCCACTAGCCACTAAAACTTCCGCAAGAACCACGCGGACGGTGACGCGGAGGGGCCACTCACGCCTCGGGGCGCTCACCAGCGGCTGAGTTAGCATGCAGACATGAAGAGAAGCATCTACCTACGCGGATTCTCCGGTCTGGCCCTCGTTCTGTCTTTGGCGGGCGTGGCGACGCCACACATTGCTCACGCGAGCTCCGCCTGCGGCGCTCCGGCTCGACTCGCCAACCTCACGGCCTGTGACTTCACGGGGGTGAATCTCAGCAACCTCAATCTCACCGGGGCGATTCTCACCAACGCCAATCTCACTAACGCCAATCTCACGGGCACCAATCTCAACAGCGCCACTCTCACGGGGGCGAATCTCTCTGGGGCCAACGTCAGCGCCGCCACCCTCACCGCGGCGACTCTGGCCGGTGTTAGTTCGGGTCAGATCATTGGCTCCCCGAGCACCCTGCCAACGGGCTGGCAACTGGTGAGTGGTTACCTCGTAGGTCAGTGGGCCAATCTCGCGCACGCCAATCTCGCGCACGCCAATCTGGCCACGGCCACTCTGGCGGGAGTCTCGTCGGGTTTTATTACTGGCGTTCCCGCCGCCCTACCCGCGAGCTGGAAAATAATTGGCGGTTACCTCATGGGACCGGGCGCCAACTTAGCGAACGCTAATCTCACCGGCCTCACCATGTCGACGGCCACGCTCGCCGGCGTCACCTCCGGCGGCGTCATTGGGGTTCCCGCCCTCCTTCCGGTGAACTGGAAGTTGGTCAGTGGCTACCTCGTCGGACCCTACGCCAACCTCACTAACGCTCGCCTGGCGCACGCCAACGTAACGGGTGTCAACCTCACCGGAGCGACCCTCACCGGCGTCACGTCGGGTGGCGTCATTGGCCTGCCCACCGCCCTTCCGGCTAGGTGGCACCTGGTGGTGGGCTACCTCGTCGGCCCGCAAGCAAATCTCACCGCCGCCAACCTGACCGGGGCCGTGCTCACCGGCGTCGACCTGAGTTTCGCCAAGCTCAGCAGCGTCAATCTCACTCACGCGAAATTGCTGGGGGCGGCCCTCACCGGCGTCACGTCGGGTGGCGTCACGGGGGTTGTTAGTTCGATGGCCGTGAACTGGCACATCGTCAATAGTTATCTCCTCGGCCCCACCGCCGATCTGCACGGCGCCAATCTCGCTCACGCCAATCTCGGATCCATGATTCTGACGGGCACCAATCTCGACGGAACCAACTTGACCGGAACGACCCTGACCGCTGTCACCTCGGGTGGCGTCCTCGGCACCCCGGCCTCGCTCCCGAGTGGGTGGACCTTGATACGGGGCTACCTGATTGGCTCCCACGCCGTTCTAAAGGGCGCCAATCTTTCCGGCGCTACCTTGACCGGCGTCAACCTCACTCAGTGCAATCTCAGTGGCGCCATCTTGACTGGTGTGACCTCGGGGGGTGTTATTGGGGTGCCCATGATCCTGCCCAATACCTGGCGTCTCGTCCATGGTTATCTCGTCGGGCCCTGGGCCAATGTGCCCAACGCCGACCTCTCCCACGGGAATTTCGCGAACGCGAACTTGACGGGAGCTAATTTCAAAAACGCCAACCTGACTCAGGTGAATCTGGATGGCGCCACCCTCACCTACGCCACCCTCACCGGCGTCATATCGAGCGGCATCATTGGGACGCCCCAATCTCTGCCGACGGGATGGCGTCTGGTTGGCGGTAGTCTCACTCACTCCTAGACGGAGAGCCCCGAGCGGAAGAGTCGAGTCCCGACCGACGAGAATGCTACGGGGCACGTAACTAGTCTCACTCCATGGCGATCTCCACAGGCCGAGAAGGGCTCAGTACTGATCGTGACGAAACTAGACCGCTTGAGCCGTACCGTACGAGACTTCTGTACCTTGCTCGAGCAGTCAGAGCGTGAGGGCTGGTCGTTGGTCGTTGGAGACCTTGGTGTAGATACGACTACTCCCTCTGGAAGGCTCCAAGCGCACATACAAGTCTCGGTCGCAGAGTTCCAGCGTCGACGTATCGCAGAAAACACTAGAGAGGGTCTGGCCTCGGCCAAGGCTCGAGGAGTGAAGCTGGGTAGACCTGTCCAAATCCCTAGCGAGGTAGTCGCGCAGGTAGTCGCTATGCGTTACCAAGGTGGGCTCAGTCTCCGAGCAATAGCGAGCGAACTCAACTCAGAGGGAGTACCGAGCAAGGCTGCTAAGGGTTGGAGTGCCGGGAGTGTTGACTGGGTGCTCAGGTCGGAGCGAGCCCTAGCGCTGGTGGCCTAGCAGTTGGCGCCAGCGTGGCCGTGAACTTTGCCGTTGGGGCAGGTGGCACCGGTCAGGTTGGCACCGTCCAGGTAGGCATTGGTCACGTTGGCACCGGTCAGGTCGGCATTGCTCAGGTTGGCACCGCCCAGGTTGGCGTGGGTCAGGTTGGTAGCGGCCAGGTCGGCACCCCACAGAGCGGCTCTGGGCATAATCAGATAACCGTTAGCGAAAAAGACGCCGCTAGGAAGACTTATGCCAGTGTTCCAAGATACGCGCGTGGAAGTCTTGACGCAGGTGGGTGCCTTTGTCGAAGTAGCCGACAGTACGCCTGTGGTCTTATTTGAGCAGGCGTAGAAGGTAATCGAGTTCGATGTAGCCGAGGCGCTCAGTCCGACCGCAACTGATCCAGCAGCGAAGCCTGAGAACAGTAGAGCAGTACCGGCCATGATGTGAGTTAGTTTTATAGGCGATGTCTACACCAAAACTGCCACACTGGGGTTGGCTAGCGCTGGTGGCCTAGTCGAGTGGCTCCGGGTTGACCTCTGCCTCTCTGATTTGCTTCTCGAGTTTCGCTATTTCTTGGTCTAGCCATTCGGCAGAGTGTTCGTGGTGCGGGCGGAGGGATTCGAACCCCCAACCTTCTGATCCGTAGTCAGATGCTCTAATCCGTTGAGCTACGCCCGCATTTCCAACGTAAACGTCAGAGGTCATACTTTAGCCGACGTGGGAGCGGCGGCACAATTGAATTATTCAGGCGCTCAGACCTGTCAACATCATGAAGCCACCCTTCAGTGCGGGCTCGCCACGCTCAATGGTGATTGTCGACGAGGTCTCTTTTAATTGTGTCGGGGATAAGCGCTTCGCGTTGCCACCACAGAGGTGCACGGCAGCCTGCGGCCAACGTTGAGCGATACGCGCAATCGCCACCACCACGTCGCTGTGCCAAGAAGTTTCATCCTGCCGGCGGGCTCGCTCGCCCACCGCTTTGTCAAAAGTGCGTTCTTCGTCAAAAAGTGTCCCCCCGACGTCATCGATGGGGGTCACCTGGCCTTCGATGACCAGCGCCACGCCGCAGCCGGAGCCCAAGGTGATGGTGACTTCGACACCAGTGCCCAGAGCGCAACCGCGCGCCGCCATCTCGGCGTCATTACTGACCACCACTCGGCCCGTGCATTTTTCTCGCAGCGCACGCGCGAGCGGAAACGAAGTCCACAGTTCGCGTAACTCTGAATCTACCGGCGAGCCCGGGCCCGCGGCCCGCGTGAGGTTGGCGGCGTCGACAACTACTCCCTCGACGAGGTCACCGGGAAATCCGACTGCCAGATCACCCCAGTCCTCTCCGGCGGCCATGATGAGTTCTAGTGAGGTGAGTAGTGACGCTGGACTGCAGGGGTAACGCGTTGGCCGTTTACGCAACTTTCGAATGACGCCGTCGCTGTCGACGCGTGCACTCTTTATCCAGGTGGCCCCGACGTCAATGACTAAGACCGGCAGAGTCACGCCGGCGTGATGACCAGAGATAATTCTTCGAGGCCCCGCAACACAATGTTCGGTCGATAGTGCAATTCGGGCGAACTCACGTGCCAATTGGAACTCACCGCGACGAGTTCGCTCAGGATCACCTGTGCTTCGAGGCGAGCCAGCGGTGAACCCAGACAGTGGTGCATCCCGAAGCCGAAGCCCAATTGGGGATTGGGTTCCCGGCGCAGGTTGAGCACCGTCGGATCACTGAACACCTCGGGGTCTCTATTCGCGGCGCCCAGGAGCACCATGACGAAGGACCCCTCCTCGAGGACCTGATCTCCGACTGATAAATCTTCGGTCATCGCTCGACCGGTGAGTTGCACGGGCGAGACAAAGCGTAAGAGTTCGTCCACCGCCACACGGTCCGCACCGAAAGCGCGCAGGACGGCCTGGGCCGACTGGTCACGACTCAGCGCGAGCAGGGCACCGGAAATAAGGTTCATCGTCGTTTCGTGACCGGCCACCAGGAGCAGAATCGCCGTCGAGAGAAGTTCGCCCTCGCTCAATCGATCCTCTCCGTCGTGGGCCGCGACGAGCGCCGAGAGGAGGTCCGGGCCCGGTCGACTGCGACGCAGGGCGAAGAGGCGACTGAAGTATTCAGCGAAGTACATAATGGCCGCGTCGCGGTACTCTCGGTCGCGGTCGCTTAAGAGAAATTCGGGATCGAGACCACGAGCTAGTTGGGCCGACTGGTGTTGGAAGGCCGCGTGGTCCTCGGCCGGAATGTCCAGCATCTCGCAGATCACCGCCACTGGTAGGGCCCAAGCAATGGACTGGACCGCGTCGAAGGCCACCCCGTCGAGGTGCGGGGCAATCATGTCGCGCGCCAAACTCCGCGTAAAGCCCTCGAGCTCGTTGATGCGCCGAGGCGTAAAAGCGCGCTGCACCAGTCCACGTAGACGGGTGTGGTCGGGCGCGTCACGGAATAAGAAGGGCCGCGTGTCGTCACCCGAGGCCCGAATCAACTCGCGCTGCTCCTGGCGGGCGCCGCTGTTGAAACCCAGGGGCTGCTTGTCGGGGTGGATGTGGAGAGAGTCAGCCGAGGCCAGCGAACTGCGTAAGACGGCCAAGCAATCAGCGTGCCGCGTCACTACCCAATAGTTAGACGGCGTTCGGTGTAGTGGCGCCGGCGTGCGAATTTCGTCGAAGAGGGGTCCGGGATCCGTCGACCAGCGCGGGTCCGAGGGGTCGTAAAAAGTCATGGTCTCAGCGTAGTTTGCTCCTCCCCCGCCGCTCGGTGACGATAATGTCGCGACGTCCACCAGGGGCGGAGTCGAATCACCCGCGGCGCGCGCCGACCCGAGATGAGAATGGCTCGACCCCGCGGCCAGGTGCGCAGGGGACGGCGGGCCGTGAGAACTTCCACCTCCGGCACGAAAGTAGCTACCGCCGCGTCCAGCATTCCGCCATAGATCACGCGGGTGGCGTGGTTGTTGACGAGCGAGGCGGCGGCCTCACCCCAACGGGCGCGCATTTGTGAAAAGTCCTGCACCACCGTCACCAGAGTGACCCCCAGCCCAATCCCCGTGGCCGCTAACTGGTCGAGGTCGTCGAGAGCCGCCACGGTGGCCGCTTCGTCAATCACGAGGAGGAGTTCCGAGCCCTCGCCACTCGCCCACTGGGCTTCTTGGGATTCCAACACGCAGCGCAGGGCTCCTCGAAAGAGTGAGGCGTAGCGCTGGTGATCGTGTCGGGGCGCCACGAGATAGACACTGTCCGTCCCGCCCGGCGTGAGTTGTAATCGGGCGAGGGGTTGGCGAATGAGCCAGGGGGCCACTACGGCCTCGGCCGTCGTGATGATGGAATCGCGCGTGCGCTCGTCGTGTCGCGCCCAACTAGCGAGTGCTTCGCTGACCTCGCTGCTCGCGTCGTACCACGAGTCGAAGTCCCGACTATCGAGCCAGCGCACCACGTCGAAGATAGAGGCGCCCGATTGCTGCGCGTGGAGGAAGAGCGCGCCCAATAACTTGGCGGCCAGGGTGTTCCAAAATTCCGACTCCGTTGTGCCCGGTGTCCCCACGCCCCGGCAGAGATCACGGGCGGCCACGAGGGCGTCGCGTAGCGAGCTAATTCCCTCGAGGGGATTCCAGGTCAGACCCTCGGCTTCGGCGGGAGCCACTACTTGGACCTCCCCGCACGTCCGGCGCCACTTTTCACTCGCGACCCGCACGTCGTCTTTCACACTGAGCACCACCAGTGATCCCTCCCAGCGCAGGAGGGCGGGGATAACCAGCGACGAGGTCTTGCCCGACTGCGTGGAACCAACGACGAGCAGCGACTGGCCTTCCGGCAAAAGGCGCGTGGGCTCCAGAGCTAGTCCGTGCCAGAGGGGTCGGCCCAGCGCTGGTCGCGTTCTTCTCACGAGCGACGCATGGCGTGGTCGGAATCGACCAGGGCCCGCTCCGCATCGAGGGGCCGCACCTCGAGCACGCTGCGCCAGGGGCCGTAGCGAACCAGGGCCGAGCCGCGCGCCAGTTCGGGAATGAGCGCCTGCTCGCGCGGGTGCAGGTCGAGAATTGGCGTCAGCAGCGCCGCGTCGTTCGCACTGAGATGAAAGACAAAATGAGTATCGCAGTCACGTACGAGGCCCATCACCCGGGCCCGGTGGGCGCTGTCGGCGCCCGCACTACTTTCCGTGTCACTCCAGCGATGCAGGACAATCACGTGACTCACCCCCGTCGCGCGCGCCATCTTCCACGATCCCTGCAACCACCGAGCCGCGGCCGCGTCGTTGATCACGGCCCAGGCCTCGTCAATCAGGAGGTAGCGGCGACCGTGGGTGGGTCGCTGCGCGGCGGCCATGGTGGCCACGCAGGCCAGCGCGAACTCACCGCGCGACCACAACTGCGACAGGTCGAGAACCACCAGTCCGCGGCTGAGGTCAACCGCTGGGTCGCTGCCGTCGAAGAGACCGCGCAGGTCTCCTTCGATAAAACGCCGCAGCGCCAGGGCCAACGAACGTCGCGACGAAACCTCCTCGGTGAGCAGGCTGCTCGCCAGGCGCTCGTAGACCCGCAGCAGTGGGCGCTCGGCTCCACCCACCTCGTTCCATTCCCGCTCGAAGAGGTATTTCTCGTCCTCGCTCACACTTCGATGCAGCGCTAGTTCGAGCAGGGTCAGGGCCACGAGCAGATCACGTGCGCGGTCACCGTCGAAAGGGTTGCACCACTGCGTCCCGCCCACCGTCAGCTCGAGAATGCTCCCGCCCACGGCGCGAGCGACCTCGTGATACTCGCCCTTGGGATCAACGATCACGACGCCGTACTCTTGTCGACTCGCCCGCAGGGCCAGCATCTTGACCAGCGTCGATTTTCCCGAGCCGATACTGCCCATCACGGCGATGTTGGGTCCCGAGATGAGCCCCGCCTCGTAGGCGGCGAAGGCGTCGTAGATAAAGGGTCCCCCGCGGCGACATTGCCCGAGAGCCTCACCGGAAAGTCCCGTACCGTAGTCGTGCAGCCACAGTCGCCACTGATCAATCTCGTCACTCACCAGCCAGTGTCGCGTGGCGTCTCTCATGAGAGCAGCGTGGGGAGTTGCTCTCGCCACCAGCCCAGTTGTTGCCAACGACCGAAGGCCAAGGTCACGCCACCGCGTCGCGCGTCAGCTCGAAGGAGCTCCTCCTGCTGACGCAGTTCCCTGGGGCTCTCGGCCCGGAGGAGAACGGCGATGGTAATTCTCGTGAGGGCGCTGCCCTGCGAGAGAGCGGCTTCTCGCCAACGCCAGCCCTCACCCTGATCACGCTGACGAAGCGATGGGCGAAATCCCGCTCGTTCCAAGAGGACCGCGTCAGTGTCGCTGCGGTGAGCCTCTCGGCTCGTTCGTCGACGGGCCCGCGCCTGGGGTTGCACCTCACAATTCACTGAGACTTGTCGACTACTGGCGTAGCGCGCGAGGGACTCATTCCAATTGGCGGCGCGGTCCACCGTGACCACTCTCACTACGCGGATCACACCACCGCAAAGGCGAATGTGACCAGGGCGTTCGAGCGCCCACTCGCTACGCCTGTGCGGGACCTCGAGAGCCAGCTCACGCCACGGTGACGGGGGTGCAGTGGCGGCACTGCTCAACAGCACGAAGCGGGGTCGCTCGCCGTCGCGCCACCAGGTCAGCGTGAAGTGACTGGGCTGGTCGGCGAGGGCCAGTTGCTGGCTGAAGTGCGCCAGCGAGTGCGTGATGTGGCCACGCAGCGCTGAGAACTCCGCCGTTCCCCGTAGCGGGTATTCGAAGGCGGACAACTCCCGACGTCCTCGACAGCTCACCGTGATTGTCGTTACGCCCGTCTGGCTCCAACGCGTCCATCGTGAACGTCCGAAGTAGCGCCACATCAGCACGAGGTGGTCCGCTCCGGCGGAGCCCGCTCGAAGCGGAAAGAGCGCGCCGGATAGGCAGCAGACGCAGAGCCACCACCCTCCGCCCACCAGGGCGGCGCAGCCCGCCAGCCCCGAGAGCGCCAGGACGCAGAGGCGGGGCGTCGAGGGCCAGAGGAGGGCGGGTCGAAGAAAACCCCGCTCAATCATCGGCGTGCCAATGAACGACCGGCCCGTATTCGTCGCGGCCAAAGACCGTGTGACCAGTGGCTGGGCGTGGGCGTCCGACCGGTGAGGGACCCGATTCTCCCTCGGCGGGAAAGGCAAATTCCCGCTCCCCACCGGACCACTGACCCAGACCATACTCATCGGCCCGCTGCGGTGCGACGGCTGCGGCCCCACCAGAGAAGGCCGCGCCCGCGACGCGCGCGCCCGCTCCTAGCACCGAGGCGCTCACCCGCCGTCTCACCCCCTCGGTCGCGTGAAGAGCCGAGCCCTCGAGGAGGGGAACGAGTCTCAGGAGGAAGAACGGCGTGAGGGCGGCGAAGCCTAGGGTCACAGCTCCGGAAAGAATGACCACGACCGACGACGAGGCGATCTCCTGCGCCCCGAGGGCGAGAGCAATCACTACGAAAACCTTGGCCAGGGCCAGGCCGACGAAGGTTTCCACGAGTCGCAGCATCCAGCGACGAGCCGGGGGCCAGGGCGCCGCGGCTCCGATGAACGGGGCCAACACCAAGAGATAGGTGAGCACCGTGTCACGAACCAGCAGTTCGCACCAGAGGGCCGCCGCCCCGATCGTCTCGGCCCCGGCTAGCGCCAACAGGGCGAAGGACGGTGTCGTCGGGGGCAGCAGCGCCGCCGCCTGCGTCCAGCGCGTGACGTCGGTAGAAGCCGAGGTGCCGGCGACCCGCGAGAGTTGATCCGCCACGCTCACGACCAGTGCGCCCAGGGGTCGAGCGAGCGAGAGTGACGCCGCCATGATGAGCAGTCCCGCTCCCAGCGCTCTCACCAGACCACCCGGATCCGCTTGGCGCACACTCGTGATCACCGAGGCCACTATCGCGAGGACGGCGATCAGGGGCACCACACTGCTGAGGCGGCTGCTTTCGGCGTGACTCGCGGTCAGCATCAGCTCGGGCCGACCCGTACTCGTCAGAACGTGGCCGAGTTGGCTGCCGAACCAGGCCACGCTGTTGGCCACCCAGTGCGCGGCGGCGTCCCAGAGTGCGCCCCAGGCGCCGCTAGCGAGACAGGCTGCGGGGTTGGTGGCGCAGGTGAGGTTCACTAGTGGACGGCGAGTCCGGTGTGGAAAAAGAAGTTCACCAGGCTCGGGGCCGAACCAATCACGATGGCGGCCAGCACCGCCGTCACCAGCGAGCGACGGCCAGCCATGGACTGGTGCATATTTTGGGAGTGACTCCCAAAGGCCCACAACACCGCCCCAATAATCATGGCGGCGAGACAGAGCAGGAGCGCCCAGCCAGCGAGACCGTTCACCAATTGTTGGAGGGCCGCCGAGCCGGGCAGAGCGGTCGGAGTGGGAGTCATGTGGACGTCAGCACGCAACATTGGGCAACTTTCTTACGGGGGAAGTACCCAACGGTCGCGGCTACTCGGGTGGTGGCAAGTCTGCGAGACTAGGAGAGTGACTTTTCTCGTGTTGAAGAACTTCGCTTCTAGTTGGGCACCCTTCGCCGTCTACGGACTGGTCGCGGGTGTGACGATTGTCGGACTACTCCTCGGACTGCTCTGGGGTCGCCACCAGGGCCACCGATCCATCGCCCAGCGACTGACCGCACTCGGCACGCGGCTCGGCATTGATCAACCCGTCGACGACGGCACCGTCGAAACCGCCCTCTCCTTCCTCGAAGAAGCCACCGGAGCGGCGACGAATGCGGTCAGCGAATCCAGCGCCGACGCCATTCGCCTGCGTCGTTCCCTCGACACCCTGCCGGTCGGACTCGTGCTCTGTGACGAATCCGGCAACGTCATTTACCGCAACACCCTGGCCGAAGATCTCATGACCAACCGTTACGGCGACGCTCTGGCCGCCCAGGCCGTCACCGAACTCTTGGATGAGGGCTGGCGCGTCGGATTCGCCGAGCGCACCATCGATCTCTACGGTCCCCCGCGCAAGACCCTGACGGTGCGAGCTCTGGTCATTGACGACGGACGTCGACCACTCGGGGTGCTGGCGGTCATTGAAGACATCTCGGAGCGTCGTCGACTGGAAGACATTCGTCGTGACTTCATCGCCAACGTCTCGCACGAACTCAAAACCCCCGTGGGAGCGCTCGGACTGCTGGCCGAAACCTTGCAGTTCGAACGAGACCCGGTGGTCGCTGAGCGCCTCGCCGCACGTATCCACAGTGAATCATTCCGGGTGAACCGCATCATCGAGGACTTGCTCGACCTCTCGCATCTCGAGAGCGAGGGAGCGCCCGCCCGCGACCCCATCTCCGTTGGGCTCTTCGTTGCCGAGGCCATCGAACGCATCCGCACCGCCGCCGAACACCGCCAGGTGACCCTTAGTTTTATCGAACCCGAGGACCCCGTCGTCACCGTCGGCGACCGCCGCCAACTGGTCTCGGCCATTCACGCCCTCTTAGAAAACGCCGTGACCTACTCACCCGACGGTGGCGCCGTGACGGTAACGGTGCTGCGCGTCGAAGAAGTGAATCCCGACACGCTCGAGACGAGCTCCCTAGCGCGCATCAACGTGCGTGACGAGGGATTGGGCATTCCCACCAAGGATCTCGAGCGCATCTTCGAACGCTTCTATCGGGTGGACCCGGGCCGGGCGCGACAAACCGGTGGCACGGGTCTCGGTCTTTCCATTGTGCGCCACGTCGCCCAGAATCACGGCGGTACCGCCAGCGTGGTCTCCCGCGAAGGCGAGGGATCAACCTTCACCCTCGACCTGCCCATCTCGTCACTATGAGCCTCGGCGAATATCGACCCCGCGTCCTTCTCGTAGAAGACGAGGAGTCCTTCATCGACGCCCTCAGTATTGGCCTGGATCGCGAGGGCTTTCTCCTGACAATCGCCCGCGACGGGCAGGAGGCCCTCACTCTCTTCGGTGAGCAAACTTTTGATCTCGTACTGCTCGACTTGATGCTGCCCAAGGTTTCGGGCCTCGACGTCTGTCGCAGCATTCGTCACTCCAGCAATGTGCCCATCATCATCGTGAGCGCCAAGGGTGAAGAAGTCGACACCGTTTTGATGTTGGAACTCGGCGCCGACGACTACGTCACCAAGCCCTACCGCCTTCGTGAACTCACCGCCCGCATGCGCGCGGTGCTGCGTCGACGCAGCGCCCCGGTCGCCGTCGGCGAATCCGACGAACTCCTCGAGGTCGGGCCCCTGCGCCTCGAAATTGATAGTCGACGTTGCTTTCTTAACGGCGTCGAAGTCAAGGTGCGCAAGAAGGAGTTCGCGATCTTGGAACTCCTGCTCACCAGCCCCGGACGGGTGATCACTCGGGACCACTTGATCAACGACGTCTGGGGCTCCGATTACGTCGGCGACACCAAGACCTTGGACGTGCACATTAAGCGTCTACGAAATCTCCTCGAAGAATTTCCCAAGGAGCCGCGACACATCACTACGGTGCGCGGCGTGGGCTATCGCTTCGAAGTCGGCGCGTAGGCGCGAGAAATCGTGGTTCGCCCGCCGAGGTAGCCGCCGAGCACCGCGGGCAGTTCCACCGAACCGTCCGCCTGGCGATAGGTTTCAACCAGGGCCGCCCAAATGCGGGCCCAGGCCAGGGCTGAACCATTGACCGTGTGCACCAGTGTGGGACTCCCGCCACCGGGCCGGTAGCGCACATTGGCGCGCCGACTCTGGTAGTCACGGAACCAACTCACCGAGGACACTTCCAGCCAGCGATCAACGCCGGGGGTGTAGACCTCGAGATCGAAGGTGCGCGCCGACGAGGTGCCGAGGTCCCCGGCGCAGAGGTCGAGCACCCGGTAGGCAAGACCGAGGGCCCGCAGTAAGGCTTCGGCGCGCGCGAGGATGTCGGCCTGGGCCGCTTCGGCCTGTTCGGGAGTGCAGTAGGCGAAGAGTTCCACCTTGTCGAATTCGTGCACGCGCAAGAGTCCCCGCGTGTCGCGACCCGCCGCGCCGGCCTCGCGGCGAAAGCAGGCGGTGAGTGCCGTCATGCGGATGGGGAGAAGTGCTTCGTTCAAAATCTCGCCACGGTGCATCGAGGTGAGTGGCACTTCCGCGGTCGGAATCGCCCAGAGGTCGTCACGCTCAATGGCGTACATGTCGTCAGAATTTTTCGGCAGGTGACCGGTCGAAGTCATCGTCTCGGTCAGCGCGAAGGTCGGAGGACGAATCTCCTCGTAGGCGTCACTGTGCTGATCGAGGGCCAGCGAACTCAGCGCGCGTAGTAGTCGTGACCCGGCGCCACGAAAGAGGGGGAACATGGAACCGGCCAGTTTCGCTCCAGCCTCCATGTCCAAGATGCCCAACTCGGTACCAATATCCCAGTGCGCGACGCGCTGGTGGTCCGCGAAGCTCGGGAAGGGTTGCCCCTGGTCCATACCCGGCCACCACTGGCGTAGTTCAACGTTGTCCTCGGGACCGGCGCCATCGGGGGCCGCGTCGGAGGGAATGTTCGGGATGTCGAGGAGTACGGCGCGGACCTGGGCGGCCGCCTCGTCCACGGCCTGGGAGAGGGCTCGCTCGGATTCCCCGACGCTGCGACTCTCCCCCTGCAGAGTCTCGGTCAGCGTGAGGTCGCCACTCTTTCTCGCGTCGGCGACCTGGCGGGAGAGTTCCTTGACGCGAGCGCGGAGCGCTTCGGCCTCTTGGAGTAGGGAGCGATGCGCGGCGTCGAGGGCGAGTAGTTCGTGGAGTACCTGAGCGGGCACTCCACGACGTCCGAGCGCGGACGCGACGAGCTGGGGTTCTCGACGGAGTTGAGCAAGGTCAATCACCCCCCCAGCCTACGACAGGCGACAACGGGACTTCGCGAAGTGGGTAAGTTGAAAGTGTGAGTTACGCCGTTGAGGTCAACACCCTGGGGGTGAAATTCGGTGAGGTGGTCGCCGTGGCCGACGTGTCCTTCACGCTTTCCTTCGGCGAGATTCTGGTCATTCTCGGCCCCAACGGCGCTGGAAAAACCACCACCACCGAAACCCTGCTCGGCTTTCGCCGACCCAGCAGTGGCAGTGTCCGCATCATGGGCCTGGACCCTTCGACCCACCACGCCGAGATCGTCGAACGCGTGGGGGCCCTGCTCCAGCGCGGTGGAGTCTGGTCACCCATGAGCCCGCGGCAGGTCCTCGCCCTCACCTCGACCTACTACGCCGCGCCCAGGGACGGTGACGAGCTCATCGAAGAACTAGCCCTCAGTGATTGCGCCGACACCCCGTGGCGGCGCCTCAGTGGTGGTGAACAGCAGCGCACCCTCTTGGCCCTGGCCCTTTTGGGTCGGCCCCGCGTCCTCATCCTGGACGAACCCACCGCCGCCGTTGACCCCGAGGGTCACCGCGTGGCGAGAAATCTCCTCCACCGCGAGCGCGAGCGGGGTTGTGCCCTCATCTTGACCACCCACGAACTCGCCGACGCCGAAGCATTGGCGGACCGCATTCTCATCATGAACGCCGGCCGCATCGCCGCTCAGGGCAGCCTCGCCGAATTGCAGGGCGAGGCCGTCGTCATCATCGACACCGCTCATCCGCTGGACCCCGAGGTCCTCAGCCGTGACATTAAGCTCCCCGTCGTCAGTCAGGGTCGCAACCGTTACCTCATCTCCGAGACCAATGACGAAACCCCGCTGCAGGTCACCCTTGCCGTGCACGCTCTCGGGAACGCGATCCGGGCACTGCGCACCCAGGAGAGTCTCGAGGAACGCTACCTCACCCTCCTCGACGCCGACCGCGCTAAGGGGTCAGCATGAAAGCCCTGCGCGCCCAGAGCCTGGCCGAAATCCGTATGACCCTCCAGCGCCGCGAGACGCTGCTACTCACCGTGGGCATTCCCCTTCTACTCCTCGTGTTTTATTCCAAGTTCAAGGTGATGCCGGTGCCGGGTCGACCAGTGGACTTCGTGACCCCGGGGATCCTCGCCCTCTGCGTCATGTCAACGGCCTTCGTCTCACTCTCGATCGCCACTGGCTTCGACCGTAGTTACGGCGTTCTACGTCGTCTCCACGTCACCCCGCTCGGTCGTCAGCGGCTCATTCTCTCGAAGGTGATTGGCGTTCTCGTCGTCGAAGTGCTGCAAATTTTCCTGGTCTCCCTCGTCGCCCTCGGCCTGGGTTGGCGACCACGCGGTGGCGCTCTCGGGGCCCTCGTCGTTCTCCTCGCCCTGCTACTGGCGACCTCGGCGTTCGCGGGCATTGGCCTGGTCCTGGCTGGTCGCCTGAAGGGTGAAGTGAACCTCGCTGCGTCGAACGGGCTCTACCTCGTCCTGCTCTTCGTCTCGGGCTTCATCATTCCCCCGTCCAATCTGCCGGGATTCCTCACGCAGCTCGTGACCGCGGTACCGTCGGGGGCGCTAGCCAGTGGGATGCACCACGTGCTGGGTGAAGGTCGCGGCTTCGGGGTCGCTAACGCCGTCTCACTAGTGATCTGGTCAGTCGCCGGACCGCTGGTCGCGGCCCGAAGCTTTCAATTCGATTAGGGCCTCGTCAGCAGAAACTGCTCGGCGCGGTGACCCGGACTGACCTCCGGGGCTCGCCGGGTGCATCATGAGCCTCGGCGACAACTGATTTTCCACTTCGCTCGGCCGCTCGCACCCCGGGGGCCACGCGGCGCGTATTACTTCTGGCTCAAAATTTCTGTCACGGCACTGGCGAATTGGGCGTTCGACACGCTGCCAAAAATTGCTCGCGTCACGACCCCGCGAGACGACAGAAAGACGGTCTCCGGCAGAGTCTGAAAACCGAAGATTCCCGACGTCACGTTGCCGTTGGTGTCGCTGAGCACCACCGAGGTCGCGTGCGCGGCCGTGAGGAAAGCCTGCGCCGGAGCGACACTGTCGTTAGCGTCGACGAAGCGAATATCAACCGGCAGGGTGGGTGAGAGCATCGTGACGTATTTACTCAGACGTGGAATTTCTTCCTGACAGGGTCCGCACCAACTAGCGAAGAAGACCAGAACGGTAGCGCGACCCTCCCTCGGAATAGTCACCTGACCCGCTGGCTGGCTGCCGTAGGCGAGGCTGGGGAGAGAAATCGGCGCGATTACTTTTCCCACTATGGCCGCCACCGGGGCCGTGGTGCTGGTGGATGACGAGGGGCCCGAGGCCCAGGACACGAGAGCGATGGTCACCAGCGCGACGAGAGAACCTAGGCCCAATGACACGAACATCATGGGCGAGGGGCCTCGCCGGGAATTAGGCGTGTTGGACAAGGACATCGAGCGCCATCATCACGAAGAGACCAGTGAGGTAGGTAATAGAGAAGTGAAAGAGTCGCATGGCCTGCGCCACGTCGGCCTGGTCCTTACGCGCCAGCGCGTCCAGACGCCAGGCGTAGAAGGTGAAGGCGCCCCCGAGAACGGTGGCCGAAATCGCGTAGATCCACCCGAGCCCGGCGGTCGGGCCGATGAGCACTGAGGTCGCCCACAAGATCACCGAGTAGATCAAAATCTCGAGCGTGGTTCGCCGTAGGGACGCGACCACCGGCAACATGGGAACGTTCACCGCCATGTAGTCGTCGCGGTAGCGAATAGCCAGCACGTAGGTGTGCGGGGGTTGCCAGATAATCATGATTATGAAGAGCAGTACCGGGGGCCAGCCGAGGCCGTTCGTGACGGCGGTCCAACCAATGAGGACCGGCATCGCTCCCGCCACGCCCCCGATCAGGACGTTCTGCTTGCTACGACGCTTGAGCCACAGGGTGTAGACGAAGACGTAAAAGAGGGTGGCGCCCAGGGCCAGCAGGGCCGAGAGCCAATTGACCAAGAAGCCCAGGATGGCGAGCGAACTGCACTGCAGGGCCACGGCGAAAACGGTGGCCGCCCGAGGCGTCATGACCCCAGTCACCAGGGGTCGGCGCTTGGTGCGCTCCATGATGGCGTCAATATCGCGGTCGATCACCATGTTGAAGGCGTTGGCTCCACCGGCGGCCAGGGCGCCACCGACGAAGGTCGCAATGATGAGACCCAGACGGGGGAAGACCTGGTGGTCCGGAAGTTCAGAATTAGCCACGATCATCGTCGGAATGGTCGTGACCAGGAGAAGTTCAATAATGCGAGGTTTGGTCAGAGCGATGTAGCCACCGACCGTCCGACGCCACGATCGAGCAAGGGTGGCGGAATCTGGCACGGAGAGTATTCTACGACCCCGTCGCTCTCCCTAGGCTGATGACATGAACTCAGTATCACGTCGGCGTATCACTCCCGCGGTCTTTCGCTGGTTCGCGCTGGCTGACTTTGTGGCGATGATTCTCATCATCATTTCGGGGACCGCCGTGCGACTCACCGGATCGGGCCTGGGCTGTCCCGATTGGCCCACCTGTTATCGACACCGACTCAGCGTGCCCTTTAGTTTTCACCCCTGGATCGAATTCGGCAACCGCCTGGTCACCGCGTCACTCGTCGTCGTCACCGTCGCCGTCCTCGTCGCTGCCCTGCGTCGCACCCCCCTTCGCCGCGACCTCGTTCGTCTCTCGGCGGCGCTCGTCGGCGGCGTCGTTCTTGACGCGGTGCTCGGCGCCATCGTCGTCTACGCCAAGCTCAACCCCTGGTTGGTGTGTCTGCACCTCGTGGTCTCCCTGGCCATGGTGGTCCTCGGCGCCGTCCTCTACCACCGCTCCAAGTACCTCTACGGCCCGGGCAGCGTCGTCGAGCTGCGGGACCCCCATTTCCGCACCATTGCTCGCCTGCTCTGGCTGCCCTTCACCCTGGTCGTCGTGGCTGGCACGCTCACGACGGGGTCGGGGCCCCACGCGGGTGGGAGTCAGGGCCAACTCATTGCGAAACGCCTCCCCGTGGCCCTCTCCACCGCCACCTGGGTCCACAGCGTCCTCGCCGTGTTCTTCGTGGCCCTCGTCACCGGTCTGCTCCTCGCGATCTGGAAGAGTGGAGCGCCCGCACCCCTCGTCATGGGGGTGCGTCGACTCGCCCTCATCGGGGCCCTGCAAGCCCTCCTCGGATTTGCGCAGTACCTGACGCACGTGCCGACGCTGCTCGTCGAAATCCACGTCATCGCCGCCACTTCCCTCGCCATTGGGGTCACGCAGTTTCACCTTCGTCAGAGTGCTCGAGAACGTGAGCCCGGCACCCGGCGTCAGGCGTGACGACGCCCCTTCGTTACGGTCTCATCGGCACGGGGATGATGGGTCTGGAGCACCAACGCAACCTGAACGCCATTGACGGCGCGCTGGTGGTCGCCGCCGCTGATCCCGAGCCGACGTCGCTGGACTCGGCGCACCGCGCTGCCGAGGGTCGCGACCTCGCTCGCTTTTCGAACTACCGCGACCTGCTCGAAGCCGATCTCTGTGACGTCTACGTCATCTCCTCGCCCAACATGACCCACCGAGCCGTGCTCGACGAGGTCATGGCGACGGGTCGTCACATCGTCGTCGAAAAACCCCTCTGCACCACTATCGCCGACGCCACCGAGATCCGCGAACGTGCCGAGAGCTACGACGCCCTTTTTTGGGTGGGCCTCGAGTATCGCTACATGCCCCCGGTGGCCCGCGCCATAGAACTGGCGAAGGCCGGAGCGATTGGCGACGTCGCGATGATCGCCATCCGAGAACACCGTCACCCCTTCCTCGAGAAGGTGGGTGATTGGAACCGCTTCTCGGTCAACACCGGAGGCACCCTGGTCGAAAAGTGCTGTCACTTCTTTGACCTCATGCGCCTGATTGCACGCAGCGATCCCCGGCGCGTCATGGCCTCGGGGGACCAACGGATCAATCACCGCGACGAACTCTACGACGGACGGACTCCGGACATTTTGGATAACGCCTTCGTCATTGTCGAGTTCGAAAACGGTATTCGGGCCTCACTCGACCTCTCCATGTTCGCCGAGGGCACGGTTAATAACGAAGAGCTCGCCATTGTTGGCACCGAAGGAAAGGTCGAAGCCTTCTTACCCTCGGGTCTCGTGCGACACGGACTCCGAGCCCAGTGGTCCTCCGGGGTCGAGGAGAGTGTCGTCACCGACGAACGCGTGCGCGTGGAGGGCTTCCACCACGGGGCGAGTTACCTAGAGCACCTCGACATCCAAGCGGCTATTCGTCACCAGACCCCGGCGCTGGTGAGTGCGCGCGACGGCTGGTGGAGCGTGGTGATGGGCGTCGCCGCCCACCAGTCCATCGATCAGGGTCGCGTGATCGACATTGCGGAACTGATTTAACGCAGAGCTCCGTGCGACAGCCGCGGGAGGACGAGTTGTCCGAAGCGCCGACACTCGTCCACGTGGGGGTAGCCCGAGAAGATGAAGGCCTCTATCCCTAGTTCCTGGTAGCGATTAATTTTCGCCAGAATCTGTTCGGGTGAGCCGACCAGGGCCGCCCCGCAGCCCGAACGCGCGCGACCAATCCCGGTCCACAGAATGTCCTCGGCGTAGCCCTCGTCGCTGGACCCGCCCCGCAGTTCGCCCTGTCGAGCGACCCCCGAGGACTGGGCGTCGAGTGACTTCGCGCGAATACGGTCGCCCAGCTCGTCGTCGAGCGCCGCCACCAAATACTGCGCGGCGGCGCGGGCTTCGCGCTCCGTTTCACGCACCACCACGTGGACGCGGTAACCGAAACGTACGCGTCGACCGTAGGCGGCGGCGCGGGCCCGCAGGTCGCCAATTAGTTCCGCCACCCGTTCTTCGGTGTCGGGCCACATGAGATAGACGTCGGCCATCTGGGCGGCGGTGTCGCGCGCCTCTTCACTCAGCCCACCGAAGTAGAAGGGGGCTCGGGGTGGGGCCGCGATACGTGGAGCGGGGGCTGTGATCTGAAAGAACTCACCCGCAAAGTCAGTGGACCGGGCGTTTCCCAAGTCGTCAAGAATCTTCATAACTTCGACCGTCCGCCGGTAACGCTCGGCGCTCGGCACATGCTCTCCGGCCATCTCGCTCGAGATGATGTTGATGTCGAGGCGACCCGGAGCGAGGTGCTGCAGGGTCGCGATCTGTCGAGCTAACTGCGGCGGCCAGTTCTCCCCCACCCGAACAGCCATCAGTAGTTTGATGCGCGAGGTCGTCACCGCGAGAGCGGCCGCCATGGCCGTCGTGTCGAGGCCCACGTGGTAGCCCGAGGGGAGGAGCACCGAATCGAAACCCTCTTCCTCGGCGGTGCGCACGATGTCGTGACAGTGCGCGAAGGAGGACTCTAAGCCCGGCGTCGCAACCCCCAACTGCTCGTAATCGTCGTCGCACAGAGCCCCAAACCAGGCGATTTCGGGCGAGTTCATAGCACCATAATGTCACTTATTCAAGTCGACAGGGACGCCTCGGGGCTGTTATACCTTAAGTAAACAACTTATTGTTAGGTTGTACGAAAGGCGGTTGTGTGATGTACTTCGAGACCCTCGTCGGGGCCGTCTTCCCCCTGACCCACCCGGGCCACTACTTTCACTGGCACTTCATCAACGTCAGTTACGGCAACATCGTGGTCATCGTTCTCATGGTGGTGGCCTTCGTAGCCGCCCTCGTCGCCCCCTTCCCGGGGCGTGGTCGTCGAGGGGGCCACCGATGACCACGCAACACGACATTTCTCGTCAGTGGACCACCCGTGCGCGCCATGGTCTGCTCAGCGCCCTGCCGGCGGACAAGCTCCTGCCCGACGGCCAGCCCACCTACGTGGCTTCGTGGATCTACGTCTTTGGCGTGGCGACGGTCTCGGCCCTCGTCATGGTGATTGCGACCGGTTGCGTGCTCGCCATTTATGGTCCGACCTGGTGGCACGTCTCGTCCATTGGTCACTTCGTGAACTCCCTGCACCTCTGGAGCGTCGAAGTCTTCTTCTTCGCGATGATTGTCCACCTCTGGGGCAAGTTCTTCATGGCCGCCTGGCGCGGTGGTCGAGCGCTGACCTGGATGACCGGGGGCGTGACCTTCCTCACCTCCATTGGCGCGGGGCTCACCGGCTACGTGTCGCAGACCAACTTCGACGCCCAGTGGATCGCGACCCAAGCCAAGGACGGCATTAACTCGACGGGCATTGGTTCAGTTTTCAACCTGCTCGATCTCGGTCAAATGTTGATGTGGCATATCGTGCTGCTGCCCCTGGCCGCCGTCGCCCTCACCGGACTGCACGTCCTCATGGTGCGGGTCAAGGGCGTGGTTCCCCCCTTCGCCACCGAAACGGAGCACCACCATGGCTAAGCGACCTTTCAATCCCGACCGCGACGTCGCCGAGTGGCACGGCGGCTCGCAACCCTACGATCTGCTGCGCGAGGGTTTCGTAGCCCTGATCGCCGTGGCCATTCTGATCACTAGTTTGGCTCTGCTCTTTGGTTCCCCCGACGAAAAGAGCGTGACGATAAGGAGTTGGGCGCGAGCCGACGCCACGGATTTCGTGACCACCGCCCTCGGCGAACTCAGTGGTGCCACCACCTCGGCGGGGTACGGTGCGCCCTACAACCACGCCAGCGACGGACCCGCCCTCGGGCCGCTGCACATCCAGAGGATGGCGGGAGTGACCATTCCGGTCGACAGCATTCAGGACTTCGTCATCGCCCCCCTGGACTCCCTGGCCGCGGGGCGTTCGGCGAGCCTCACCGCGGCGCTTCTTCGTTGGCACGCCGCCACGTCGCCGCAACGACTCCTGTGGGCCAACGCCACGGTGGTCGGAGCATTGGGTGTGAGCTCGGCGCCCGCGGGCGACCCGGTACCGGAACTACTGTCCTCCCTCAGCGCCATGGCCACCTCCGGAGCCCTGGATCAATCCCTGATTGCCGGTCGGGGCTTTTTCTCCATGGACTACACCAAGCCACTGCTCTTTATTGCTGACGGCAACTGGTTCACCACCCTGGCCGACCGACAGAATCTGCTCGGCACGCAGTGGGGCATGATGAACGAGACGGGTAGCTACCCCGGACAGGCGTGGCTCTGGCTCTACACCTTCTGGTACCAAATCGCGCCCTTCAACAGCAGTGGTAACGCCGACGTTCTGGTCTTTGCGACGATGATCTTCCTGAGTGGATTACTCATCTTCCTCCCCTTCCTGCCGGGACTGCGTTCTCTACCCCGTTGGTCCAAGGTCTACCGACTGATCTGGCGCGAGCACTACCGACGGACCGGCGAGGCATCTCGGCCCCGCATCTAGCGGTTCTATGCTGGTGACGGCGAGCTCGTCGGGGGCTCGTCGGGGGGAACGTGATGTCTGATCAGGCCTACGAAGCGTGGCGCAGGGCCTTCGCCGACGCCCCCCTGCGCTCGGTGCCCTTCACCACCATGTCGGGCATCCCCCTCGAGCCGGTCTACGGTCCCTCCGACGGCGAATTCCCGGGGGTCTACCCCTACACCCGTGGGCCCCACGCCTCGATGTACCGCTCACGCCTCTGGACCATGCGCATGTTCGCCGGCTTCGGTACGGCCACCGACACCAATACGCGCTTTAAGGACATCATTCGCTCCGGTGGGACGGGTCTGTCGACCGCCTTCGACATGCCCACCCTGCTCGGCCTCGACTCCGACGACGCCATGTCCCTCGGCGAAGTGGGTCGCTGCGGCGTCGCCATTGACACCTTGGCCGATATGCGTGACCTCTTCGCCGACATTGATCTCGCCCACATCACCACCTCGATGACGATTAACTCACCGGCCGCCGTGATGCTGGCCCTCTTCGTGGCCCAGGCCGAAGAGTCCGGGGTGGCCCGCGCATCCCTCGGCGGCACTCTCCAAAACGACATCTTGAAGGAGTACCAAGCGCAGAAGGAGTTCGTCTTCCCACCCCGGCAGTCCATGCGACTCGTGCGGGACACCATGGCCTTCACGACGGCCAGCATGCCCAAGTGGAATTCGATCTCGGTCTCGGGATATCACATTCGTGAAGCCGGGTCCACGGCGGCGGAAGAATTGGCCTTCACCCTGGCCAACGGCTTCGCCTACGTGGAGCTCGCTCGAAACGCCGGTCTTGCCGTCGACGCCTTCGCCCCGCGACTGTCCTTTTTCTTTAACGCCCACATCGACTTTTTCGAAGAGATCGCGAAGTATCGTGCGGCGCGGCGCATCTGGGCGCGCTGGATGCGCGACGTCTACGGCGCCACCGAGGAGCGCTCCCTGCAGCTGCGCTTCCACACGCAAACGGCGGGGGTCTCACTCACCGCCCAGCAGCCGGAAATCAATATCGCTCGCACCGCCATTGAAGCCCTCGCGGGGGTCCTCGGGGGAACGCAGTCCCTGCACACCAATTCCATGGACGAGGCCCTGGCCCTGCCCACCGAAAAGGCGGCGCGCATTGCGCTGCGCACCCAACAGGTCATTGCCTACGAGACCAACGTCACCCACGTGGCCGACCCCCTCGGCGGCTCCTACTTCGTGGAGGAACTAACGAACGAAATGGAACGCCAGGCCGAGGCCCTCTTCGCGGAGATCATGGCCTTCGGGGAGGGTTCCATGCTCGAGGGTTGTATCAGCGGGATCGAGCGCAACTGGTTCCAGGGCAAGATCGCCGACTCGGCCTACGAGCTGGAGCGCGCCTTCAACCGTGGCGAGCGCATCGTGGTGGGCGTGAACGACTTCCGCGAGGGCAACGACGACATCGAGACCCTACGTATCACCAACGCCGACGAGAAGAAGCAGCGCGAGCGCCTGGCGAAAGTGCGACAGAACCGCAACGACGACCTGGTGCGCGAGCGCCTCGACGCCCTCGCCGCCAGCGCCCGCGACCCCGAGGTCAATCTCATGGAGGACCTCATCGCGGCCTCCGTGGCCTACGCCTCGGTGGGCGAAATGATGGCGGCCATGGGTGGCGTCTTTGGTCGTCACGTAGAGGTTCCTTCCATATGAGCCTTCGCGTCCTGGTCGCGAAGGTCGGACTCGACGGCCACGACCGCGGCATCAAGATCGTCGCTCGCATTCTGCGCGACGCCGGAATGGAAGTGGTCTACACCGGCCTCTTTCAGACCGCCGACACCGTCGCTCTGGCGGCGATTCAAGAAGACGTCAACGTCGTCGGTCTCTCCATGCTCTCGGGGGCTCACATGACCCTGGCTCCCCTGGTCGTGGCGGCCCTGCGCGAACGCGGCAGTGACATTCCGGTGGTGGTCGGGGGGATAGTTCCCCCCAGCGACGTCGTTCTGCTCACCGCAGCGGGCGTCGCGGGCGTTATGGGTCCGGGGGCCAGTGACCACGAAATCATCGCGACCATCACCAACGCCGCCCTCGTCTCCTAACCTAAGCAGTACCTAGTCTCGAGGACTAGGAAGAATGGAGGGGCGTTTCGTGCGCGTAGAACTCAGCATTGGTGATTTCCTTCGACGCGCCGCGCTGATCTACCCCACTCGCGTCGCCGTCGTCGACGAAGCCCTGGTGCCCTTCTCCCTCGGAACCCTCAGCTACGCCAGCCTGGCGGCGCGCGCCAGCACTCTGGCGAGTCGGCTCGAAGCCCTCGGAGTCCCCCTCGGCGGACGAGTCGCGATTGTCAGCCCCAATTCGGCCCGTTTTCTCATCGCCTTCTTCGGCGTGAGCGCCTACGGGCGGGTACTCGTACCAATTAATTTTCGTCTCAACGCCGAGGAAATTTCTTACATCATCGCCCACTCCGGCGCCGAGGTCGTTCTCTACGACCCCGAGCTCCGCGAGGTCATGGCGGGCGTTGACCACGCGACCACGATCTGTCTCGACGGTGTCGGGGACCAGGGTTGGTTCGACGAGACCAGCGATCTGCCCGCCCCCACGGCCTGGGCGGGTCGTGAAGACGACACCTGTTCGATCAACTACACCTCCGGCACCACCGCCCGGCCCAAGGGCGTGCAGCTGACGCACCGTAACTGTTGGTTAAACGCCACCACCTTCGGCTGGCACTTGGGGGTCAGCGACCGCGACGTGCTGCTGCACACTCTGCCCATGTTTCACTGCAACGGCTGGGGCATGCCCTACGCCAGCACGGCCATGGGAGCTCGGCACATCGTGATCAGAAAGATCGACGGCGAGGAGATTCTCACGCGCGTCGAAGAGCACGCGGTGACCCTGCTCTGTTGCGCCCCCGCCGTGATTGCGAGCGTGCTCGAAGCTGGTCGCCTCCGCCGAGAGGCGGGACGGAGTCTCCCGGGCCGCGACCGAGTTCGCGTCGTGGTCGCCGGTGCGCCGCCACCCAGCAAGATCATCGAACGCGTGGAGGAAGAACTGGGCTGGGAATTCGTCCAGATTTACGGACTCACCGAAACCTCACCGCTGCTCACTATTAATCGCGCGCCCAGTGAGTGGGACGAGCTCAGCGCCGCCGAGCGCTCGCTTCTCTTAAGTCGAGCGGGGGTGCCCGCCGTCGGAGTGGAGATCGCCATTGACCACGACGGCGAAGTTCTCGCTCGAGCCAACCACGTCTTCGCCGGATACTGGGAACAGCCCCACGAGACCGCGTCAGCCCTGGCCGGTGGTTGGTTTCACACCGGCGACGGAGGTTATCTCGACGGGGCGCAGCTCACCATCACCGACCGCAAGAAGGACGTCATCATCACCGGCGGGGAGAACGTGAGCTCCATCGAAGTCGAGGACTGTCTCTTTCAGCACCCCGCCGTGGCGGAAGTTGCGGTCATTGCTATCCCGAGCGAGAAGTGGGGCGAAGCCGTGACCGCGCTCGTGGTTCTTCGCGACGGTCACGAGGTCAGCGCCGCTGATCTCATCGAGCACTGTCGCGCCAGCCTCGCGCACTTTAAGGCGCCCCAGACAATCGAGTTCCGCCAGGAACTCGCCCGCACCGCCACCGGGAAACTGCAGAAGTTCAAATTGCGTGAACCCTTCTGGGCCGCCGCGACGGAGACGTCGCGTGACCGCGCGTAGGACTCAGTGACGCTACTGCTCGTCGCGCTGGTGGTTCTGGGCGTGAATCTGCTCCCGGCTTTTGGTCCCCCGACCTGGACCATCTTGGTCTACGCCAAATTGCGGTGGGGCATCAATCCCGTGGCGCTGGTGGCCGTTGGCGCGGGGGCGTCACTGGTCGGGCGCTACCTTCTCGGGCAATTGGCCGCCCGACTAGCCCACCGACTCCCCGCCCGCTACCGAAGAAATCTCGAGGCTCTGCATCAGCGTCTCACCCACGTCGAAGGGGGCACCTTTGGTCTCGTGGCCCTCTACACCTGGGCGCCCATCCCCTCGGCCCAACTCTTCATGGCGGGCGGGCTTTTAGAACTCCCCCTCGGACGCTTGGCTCTCTGGTTTGGCCTGGGCCGGGTCATTATTTACGGCATCTACGTCGCCGGAGCCACCGTCGCGGCGTCCACCTTTAAGTCCTTGTTGCACTCCCTGTGGGGATCACCCTGGGCCATTGTTATCCAGGCCATTTTCCTCATCGCCCTCACGGTCCTGCCCCTCATCTCCTGGCGCGCGAGGCCCGCGGAACAAGCGGGCGAGGTCGACTAGACGGCGAGGGGGCCGCGACCGGGGACGCAGAGATTTCGCAGTTCGCCAATCACGTCGGCCCCCGAGGTCACCACTTCATCCACCGCGAGGAAACGACCCCGCGCCATCCCGACGCCCGACGGCGTACCGGTGAAGATGAGGTCCCCGGGATAGAGCGTCGTAATCGACGAAAGATAGGCGACGAGCACGGGGATGGAAAAAATCAAGAGGCTGGTCGTCGCCGACTGCATGCGCTCACCCGCCACGTCACACCAGAGTGCAATGTTGTTGCGGTCCTCGAAGGAATCCAGCGACACCAGTGCGGGGCCGGTCGGGCCGTAACCCGCGAAGCTCTTGCCCAAACTGAACTGGGCGGGGGTCCCCGTCATCTGCACGGCCCGATCGGAAACGTCCTGACCCAAAGTGAGTCCGGCCACCACGTCCCAGGCCTGCGCCTCGGCGACGTGGGAGCACTCAGTCGAGATAACCGCTACCACTTCTACTTCCCAGTCGACCGCCGCGCCCGAGAGGGGAATGGGGTCGAAGGGTCCGGTGATGCAACTCGGAAACTTCGTGAAGGTGAGCGGGGCGGGCGGCAGGGCCATGCCACTCTCGCCCGCGTGGTCCTTGTAGTTCAGACCAATGGCGAAGACCTGACGCGGGACCGGCACTGGGGCGGCCAGCTGGGCGTGGGCGATCTGACCCGTGGGGCTGAGCGTGGCGCACTTCTCCTGGAGAGTGTGGAGTTCACCGCTACGCGCGACGGCCACGAGGGGATCGGCCAGTGACGCGTCCCCGCTCACGGTGGCCAGGTCGTAGTAGTCGTCACCACTTTGTAGGGCGGTACGGCCAGCAATGTTGACTAAGCGAAACATAATTCTCCTCCGGCTCCGGCGGGTCGGAGACGACTCGATAGTACTCGTGACCTCCCGAATGAAAAGGAGTACTGCGCGAGGAGGCGCACGAAGTAGAAAGTAGGTCACGAACTCGGCAATACTGAAAATATGACTGACGCTACGAGCGACCTCGCCCAGCTCCCGCTACCCCCGGACCAGATTGGATTGCTCGAGGGCTTAGCCAGCACCCGAGCGATCCGCCGCTACACCAGCGAGCCCATTCCCGATGCCGCCCTGCGCGCAATTCTCTTCGCCGCCACCCGCGCACCGAGTGGGTCCAACCGGCAACCCTTTCGCTTCGTGGTCCTCAGAGACGGCCCCACGGCCCGGGCGGCCAAGGAACTCATTGCCAGTAGTGCGCACGACTTCTGGTCGGCCAAGCGCGTCAGCGACGGCTACGACAAAGGCAGCGGGGCGCAGGCCGACTCCCCCAAGGCGCGCATGGCGGCGACCATGCAGCACTTCGTGGATCACTTCGCGGAGATTCCCGTGCTGGTCTTGCCCTGTCTCACCCGACACCAAGAGCCGAGTTTCTTTGACGGCGCGTCCATCTTTCCGGCCTGTCAAAATCTTTTGCTCGCCGCTCGCGCCCTCGGCTACGGCGGGGTCTTTACCCAGTGGCACCAGGGAGTTGAAAAAGAACTTCACCAACTACTCGAGATTCCCGAGGACGTCGTCATTGCGGGCACCGTGACCCTGGGTCGACCCGCGGGGGGCCACGGTGCGGTGCGGCGACGACCACTCCCCGAGTTGATCTACGAAGAAAGCTGGGGTCAGTCCGCGGGCTGGGCCCTCGACCCCCTCGGCACCAGGTTTACCGCCGCCGGTCCCCCAACTCGCGCGTAGCTAACTCCCCCACGGGCCTCGTTCTTACTTTTTACTGGGCGCGTGATCGAAGAGGAAGGTCGCGGTAGCAATGAGCGACTGCTGCGGGGTCACGAACTGAAGGTCGAAGGTGGTCTGCGCCTTCTTTGAAGAAACCAGCATGCGTTGGCCCAACATGGGTCGGGCGGCACGAATGGTCGAGTCAAAAATTCCCAGAATCCACACTAAGAAATTCGGGGCTTGTCGGGTTACGAACTTGCGCTGCGGGAAAGCGTCCCTCAAAGTGGTGGCCATCTCGACGAAGGACATCGTCCCCGCCGAAGCAATGAAGCGCTGGCCCTTCGCCTCGTCGCTAGCGAGGGCCGACACGTGCATCCGCGCCACGTCGGCCACGTCCACGACGGCCATCTCCAAGTCCGGCAGCATGGGGTCTTGACGCTTCACGAGACGCTCCACCAAGGACACCGATGAACCAAAGTGTTCGTCGAGGGGCGCACCAACGACGAGGACGGGGTTGATGGTGGTGAGGGCCATTTCCGGGGCCTCGTTGGTCACGAAGTCCCACGCGGCTCGCTCGGCCAAGGTCTTCGACTTCGAATAAGGATCCGTGGAGGGAAGATCAACGTCAGTCCAGTAGGTCTCGTCCATCACCGTGACGCCGTCGGGTGCGGCGTGACCCATGATGGCCGCCGTCGACGAGGTCAGAACCACGCGACGAATACCCGCCGCCTGCGCGGCGCGCAGGGCTCTCAGGGTGCCGTCGACCGCCGGACGAACGAGATCGTCTTCGTGTTTCGGGCGAGCGATGGGAAAGGGTGAGGCCGTGTGCATCAGGACGTCGGAACCGGCGAGGGCTTCCACCCAGCCCTCATCTTTCGTGAGGTCGAGTTCGACGAAACTCAGAGCCTGATCGAGGTCCACACCCTCGCGCAGTCCGGGCCGCACGGCGTGACGTACTTCGTCAGCTCGCGAGAGATCGCGCAACGACGCACGGACGGTGTAGCCCTCATTTAAGAGTTGCTGGACGCAGTGCTTGGCGATATAGCCCGTTGATCCGGTTACGAAGACTGTGGTCATGAGAGAACTCCCCTATTGTCGCTGCTCGCTCGCCCACGCTAGTCGGGGCGACGAAAAAAAGCGTCCGCGGAGGGGAGTCACAATCTGCGCTTAACATACAACAGTCCCCAGGTGAAAGAGACTCCCATGCACGTCGCCGTCGACCCCGCCGCCATTGTCGCCCCTCGTCGAGTCCGGCTCGTTCCCTTCCGGGTCATGGTCGGGCCCGTCACCCACATCGCCGACGAGCGCGAACGACTGCAGAATCTGAGCTACGACGGATTCACGGTCACCCAACTCGGCGCCACCATTGGAGGTGTCATCGACGGAGTTGATCTCACCCGCGATCTCTCGCAGGAGCTGGTGGCCGAGATTCGCCGCTGTCTCGTCGACTTCAAGGTAGTTTTTTTCCGTAATCAACCACTGACCCCCGAACGCCACGTCGCCCTGGCCCGTTGTTTCGGTGAACTCGAGATTCACCCCTTTATTCCCTCCAATACCTCGCAGCCCGAGTTGGTGCGTTTCGAGAAGGAGGCCCAGGTGGGTGGATTCGAAAACGTCTGGCACTCGGACGTGCCGTGGCGAGAAATCCCCTCCGCCGCCGCCATTCTGAGGGCCGTGGAAATTCCCCCCATTGGTGGGGACACCATGTTCTGCGACATGTACGCCGCCTACGAGGGACTCTCGGAAAAGACCCGTCAACACATTGATGGTCGTACGGCCATCAATGACTTCACCAAGGCCTTCGGACACACCCTCGACGCGGCGGGCCGGGCGAAGATGCACGAGCAGTTCCCGCCGAGCGAACACCCCGTTGTTCGCACCCACCCCGAGAGTGGTCGTCGACTCCTCTACGTCAATCGAGCATTTACTGAATCCATCGTGGGATTGCCCGAAGCCGAAAGTAACGAGCTCATCGATTTTCTCAGTAGCCAGGCCAACACCCCCGAGTACCAGTGCCGCTTCCAGTGGGAAAAAGATTCAATCGCCTTCTGGGATAACCGGGCCGTGCAGCACCTCGCCCTCAGCGACTACTGGCCACAACGTCGCGTTATGGAGCGGGCGAGCATTATTGGTGACAAGCCTCGACGCTAGAGTTGGCGCGGCCTGGCGGTGGCGACGCGAGTACTCGTGACGTGTCGCCCACGGCTGGGCTTCTTCCCGGAGGTCACGGTCGCAACGAAGCACGTAGTTGCAAGAGACCTTCCTCCACCCCGACACGAGGCGTCCATCTCAGAACTTCGCGGGTCTCTCGCAGGTCAAACCAATGGGCCACCGAAAGTTGTCTCGTCGCGAAATAGGTCAGCGGGGGTTCGGCGCCCAGCCACACTGTGCCGATGAATCGCCCCACGACACCGGCGAGAGGTGCGGGGATGCTTTTATAGCGTGGCGCCAGACCCGCCGCGCGGAGTATCCCCTCCACTAGTTCACCCAGGGGGCGTGGATCACCACCCGTCACCACCCAGGGTCGACCCAGGGCGGGGTGAGCGTCCACACAGCAGTCCAGTCCCGCCACGACGGCCTCCGCCGCGTCGTCGATATAGGTCGTATCGACCATGGCTCGGCCGCCATCGGGAATGGCCAAGTGACCACGGCGCGCTCGATCGAGAATGCGACCGACCAGTTGGGTATCGCCCGGCCCCCAGATGAGGTGGGGCCGCAGTACGACTGTGGGGACGGCGGAGTGTTCCAGCACCAGCTTTTCGGCCAGGACCTTCGTCAAGGTGTAGGCGTCGTTGCCGTCGTACGTAGCGGCCTGCGCAGCAGCGCCGATGGTCGGCACATTACGAAAGGCCACCGAGGGGGTCGAGACGTGCAGGAGTCGTCCACAACGGGTGGCGGCTTCGAGAACGTTCGCGGTGCCGGTCACGTTCACGGCGTACGCGCTCGCGTAGCGCGGACGGGGCGCGACGAGGGCCGCGATATGTACGACGGCCTCGTGGTCGCGGGCCGCCGCCAGCACGGCCTCGCGGTCGCGGAGGTCACCGAGGACATCCGTCAGGCCCAGATTGCTCGGTCGACGTTGAAAGCAGGTGACCCGGTCACCGCGCGCGGCGAGGAGGCGAGCCACGTGAGCCCCGAGGAGACTCGTCCCGCCGGTTACCAACACCCGCACGTCAGCGGCCCGCGTGAAAGATTTCTGCCGACGATGACAGCGCACTACGGTCGATCTTGGACTGGTGCCGCGCGTCGAGGGGCAGTCGTCCCTCCAGTATCGAAGCCACCCTGACGGGGGCGGCGGAACGAACGAGCTCACGAATATCCGAACGAGCCAAGCGCAATGCGCCCGGAGCTTCGATCACGACCGACACCAGCTGTGTTCCCCGTGGGCCCAGTCCGACGGCGGCCCCGCGCTTCTCGAGCGCCGCCGCGAGAGGACCCTCAACCGCGACGCTGGCCACCGGACCGTGATCAGTCCAGATCACGTGGGCGTAACGCCCGAGGTGAAAAAGAACAGCGTCATCGAGGTAGCCCACGTCCCCGGTTCGATGAAAACGAGTTCCCTCGATCTCCACCCAGGACTTCTCGTCGACCGACCAGGCCGCGTCGTACGCATCAAACATCCACGGGGCCGCGACCAGAATCTCGCCCCACTCAATATTTTCCGCGATGGGCTCCACACGCAGAACACAACCCGGTAGGGTCCGGCCCGTGGAGGCGCCACCGAGGCGGCCAACGCGGGTGGGGTCGCTGCCGTCAGTCACCGGCAGACACTCGGTCATGCCGTAGGGGGCCCGCACGTCGGCGCCGGTAATGGACGCGACGGCGCTCACCAGCGACGGCGCAATGGGGGCTCCCGCCAACATCACGAGCCCTAGCGGCAAGGAACGACCCTTGGCCGTCGCCACCACACTCAGCGCGGAGGCCGGAGAGAGCCAGGCCGTCGTCACGCCCCTAGCGGTGACCGCCGCCGCCAATTCGTCGAAGCCCAAATCCGACGCCCGGTCCACTGGAAAATCGGGACGCACGCAGCGCCGTTCCAAGAGTGGCGCCAGCAACATAAAGGGACCGAAGGAGGTTGTAAAAGCCGCGTCAGCATCCATCGCGAGTAGGTTTCCCACCGCGGCACGCTGGGCGGCCAGAGCTCCGTGGGTGTAGCGAACGGCCTTCGCTGGACCGGTCGCCCCCGAGGTGTGCACAATGGCGGCCAGGTCACTCGCCAGCAGTTGCGGCGAAGGAAAATCAGAATTCGTGGCCGCTGAAAGAGTCAGTTCGCCGTGGCGCCCTCGGAAAGAAGCAAAAGTAGCCCCCGGAGCGAAACGCAGGAGCCGAGCGGCGAACACGCTGCGCTTCGTGCCGATGACGTAACGCGGGGACGCTGCTCGTAGTAGGCGAGCCAACGGACCTAATCCCGAACTGGCGTCGGCCACCACGGGCACGGCTCCAACTCGCCACAGCGCGGCGGCGGCCACGAGTAAATCGGGGGACGGCGGGATGAGCAGGCCCACGCGATCGCCCTTTTTTAGTCCGGCCCCGTGCAGTTGCTGCGCGGCCGTCGTTGAGCGCTGGGCCAACTGCGCCCAGGTGAGGGGCCCGTCGGGTCCCTCGTAAATAACACGCTCGTCCTGCTGACGTTCGTCCAGGGCGGCAAGCACACTGCGGCAGGGCGCGTCGTCCCAGGTCCGCGTGGGCGTCGGTGAAAAAGCGCCGGACAACCACTTTTCGACGACGACGCCAATCTCGACGTCTAGGGGCAGGAGGTGGGCCGCGTCGGCGTAACGCTGCACCTGGGCCTGGGGTAATCGATCGCGCAGATCACGTAAGAAGCGGTCGTGAAAGACCAGGTCTCGCCCGCCCCAGAGCAGGAGGACGGGGCCTTCGTAGGTATCGAGCGTGTTCGCCACTTCTTCTAGGGTCGCCATCGAGGGGTCCCTAGCGCGCAGGGGAATGTCGGCCACGAAGTCGCGCACCGCCGCTCGACGACTCGCGCCCCGGTAGGGGGCGCTGAGGGCGGCGCGGTGGGACGAGGCCGTCATCCACCCCGTACCGCGGACGAAGGCTGGCGTGAGGCGACAACTGAACCCGACGAAAGTACGGGCCAGGGAAATCAGTGGCGGTACCCGCAGACCCTCGGGCTTGCCGACGGCGGTATTGGTGAGAATCATGGCGACGGGACTGAGGGTCGCACTAGCGCCAATAGCGACCGGACCACCCCAGTCGTGCGCGGCGAGGACCAGGAGGCCACTCACTTCCTGGGTCACGAAGGCCACGAGGTCGTCGATACGTTGCGCCAGTCGACGGGCCGGGCCGGGCTGCGAGTAGCCCATGCCGGTCTGATCGACCGCGATGACGCGCCACTTCGGTGAGAGGGTTTTCAGTAGGTCCCGCCAGAGGTAGCCCCAACTGGGATTGCCGTGCACGCAGACAATGGTGCCGGCGGTTCCCGTGCCGGTATCGAGGATGTGCCAGTCAACGCTGAGCTGATCAGCCCCAACAAAACTCACGCGGCGCGACCACGCGGGGTTCAGACCCCAGGCGCTCAGCTGTTCCGGCGTGGGGGAAAGTGGCCGCGGGGCTGCGGGGTCGCCAGCCACGAGACCTACCAGAGAATTTCCAGCGCGGCGCAGTTGAGGCCCGAGCCGATGCCCATGAGCAGCACGCGCTCTCCGGCGGCGATATCGCTCGCCACCGTCGACAGGGTGTAGGGAATGGCGGCGGGGCCCATGTTCCCGAAGTTCGGGTAGGTCAGCGGCACGCGGTCCATGGGAATTCCTAGGAGTTCGCAGAGCTTCGCGGTGTGGACCGCCGAAATCTGGTGCATGACGTAGCGATCACAATCACGCCACTGCCAACCCTCCTCGAGGGCGTCGTCGAAGGCCTGGCGCGCCAGCGCCAGACCCCCTTCGAGCAGGCCCGCGGTATCGGTGCGCATGTTGTCGAGGTCCCCGACACAGAGATCATGATGAGTGGTGGCGGCCCGAGAGATGCCCCCGAGTAACTGGTGGGCGCCCGTTCGCGGACCCCCCATCACCATGGCGGCCGCACCCGAGCCGAGGGTCAAGGAGGCGAACTGGTCGAAGACGTCACTGGTCGTGGCGGAGGGCTGACGCAGGCGCTCGATGGTGGCCAACTGCACGGCGCGGCTCCCCTCACCGTCCACGATAAGAACGGTGCGCGCTTGACCGGTTTCAATGGCCATGGCCGCCACCTTCATGGCGTCGAGGAAACCCAGGCAGGCGTTGCCCAGGTCGAAGTTCATACAGGGCGAAGAGAGGCCCAGTCGAAAGTGCACCGCACAGGCCACGCTGGGCTCTAAGTGGTGCTTCGAGACGGAGGTCGAAATAAGCAGATCAACCTCGTGGGGAGCGATCCCGGCGGCTTCGAGGGCGCGGCTCCCGGCGCGGGCGGCGGCCTCGTCAAAACTGACCCCATCCGGCCACCAGCGGCGCTCAGTAATTCCCGCCACTGACTCCAAAAGTCCGGGGCGAACAGCACATCGTTCGAGGGTTTCGATCAACTGTTCGTCAATCCACGCCGAGGTAATTACCTCCGGCGCCTCCACCGAACCGACGCTCCACACGAAGGAGCGTTCAAAGTTAGAGGGTGAAGTCACCTATATAACCTACTCGTCGAGGGCGCTATCTCGCCTAGGTGAGCCCTCCTGATGCCCCGGGAGCGTGCGCTACGGGTTCCTGGCGGCCCCCGGAGAACGACGAATCTCCCACCAGAACCTCCCGCGTGCTCCGCCTCGTCGTAGCATTTCACTGATGAGCACGAGTGATGGGTGGGCCGAGTACCGCGCTACGGCCACGTCCGTCGCTCCACGTTCCCCCAGGAAATCCCACCAATGACGTCAGCAGTTCTCGACGCCCTCGGTGTCGACGAGAGACGTCGTGCGGAATACCGTGAACTCGCTGCCTCGGGGGCCCTCGCTCGCGTCGTTCGCGTGGACCGCGACGTGGTCTCGGTTCTGTGCGACGAAGGACTACTGCGCGTGGCGACCCTCCCTTCGGATGGACTCATTGTGGGTGACTGGGTCGCCCTCAACGACAAGGGGGCCACGCGACTGGAACGACGCAGTGAACTCGTCCGACGAGCGGGCCCGCACCACGACCAGCGCCAACCCCTGGTCGCCAACGTCGACGTGGTGCTCGTCGTGCGTGCTCTCGACACCCCCGTCGCTCTCGATCGGCTCTCGTCCTTTTTGGTCATTGCCCACGACTCCGGCACCGTCCCCGTCGTCGTGCTCACCAAATCCGACCTCGTCGACCAGGTCGAAGCGGAGGTCGCCGCCACCTCCGCGGGGCTGGGTGGCGTCGAGACCCTCGCCGTCTCCACCGTCACCGGAAGCGGAATGGACGAACTGCGAACTCGCATCGCGGGACGCACCATCGTGCTCCTCGGTGAATCGGGGGCTGGTAAGTCCACCCTCACCAACGCCCTCTGCGGGCGAGAACAGCTGGCCACCGCCGAAGTTGACGACAAGGGTCAGGGCCGCCACACCACCACCCACCGCGAACTGGTCGTTATTCCCAGTGGGGGCGTCGTTATCGACACCCCGGGCATCCGCGCCGTGGCCTCCTTCGGGGACGGGGCGGGGATCGAGCGCTCCTTCGCCGACGTGGTCGCGGTCGCGACACGCTGTCGCTTCTCCGATTGCGCCCACGACGACACCCCGGGCTGCGCCGTCGCCCTGGCCCTCGAGGACGGCGAACTCACTCAGCAGCGACTCGACGGCTACCTGAAGGAACGAAGCGAACTGGACTGGCTGGAAAAGCGTATGACCGACCGCCAACGTTCAAGCGAGCAAGGCCGCGGCGCTCGACGCCGAGGTCGCTAGTGAGGCCACGACTACTTACTGCAGGTGAGCGAGTAGGGGGCTCAGAGCCGTCGTCAGGACCCCGGTGAGATAGGCCACGTAGGGAACGGCGAGGTGCTGGGAATCGACGTAGACGACGTAGTCTCCAATCACCGGTGAGCAGGAGGTCGCAGTGCAGAGGTAGGGCGTCGGATCGACGTAGGTCACTTTGGCCGCTCGGGCCGCCGCGGCCTCGCCCACTTCGTGACCAGGAATAGCGGTATTCGGATTCTTCATCCCACACAGGGCTAGACCATTCGGGTGCAGGCTCACACAACTGGGCACGTTGAGATTAAACACCTGGATGTCCCCGATGATGCCCACTGTTGCTCTCGACGGCGCGAGGGCGGCCAGAGTGGCCGTGACCCCCGCCTGCCACTGGGCTTGAGTGCCCTTATACGAGGGGTAACTGGTGCGATTCCCCATCAGTACCACCTGGGGCTTCATGGCGTTAATGACGGCCACGGCGGTAGCTCGATCCGCGGCGCAGTAGTTAAAAGCTCCCCCGGGTATGACCACCGAGACCACGGGACAACTGTCGTGACCAATGACGACGAGACGGAAACCATTGTCGTTGGCCATGGCGACGAGCGCCGGGAGCCACATGCGAGAGTGCGAGTCACCCACCAGAACCATCGTGCGCTTACTCGTTGTTACCCCGAACACGCAGGCCGTCGGGGTCAAACATCCAGTCGGCAGTTTGTAATAGCTGTCCGCGGCGCTACTCGCAATCGATGCGAGCTGTGACAGCATGCCCGGGGTCAGGGATTTGATCTTGGACGACGCGGCCACTTGGGCGATGACCTGAGCGGCGGTCGCTGGCGCTGTGCTGGCCGGAGAACTCGCCGAGGCCAGTTCCGTGGAGGTGGCCGAGAGTAGAACGCTGACCACTACCGCGACGACACGACGAAAGTGAAGTGGCACGGCTAACTCCTGATTCCGAGGCCGCCGGGGTGGTGGAGATCACGCGTACGCGAGGTCTCGGCCTCGTGAGCCGACCCTAGCAAACTGTGTTCATCACCAGGGTGGGTAGTTGCTATCGGCGAACGCTCACCCACCCCCGGTCCTCGGCGATACTGGTGTCATGACAAAAGATCGAGAGTTCGACATCACCCTCTTTGGCGCCACCGGATTCACGGGGGCCCTGGTCGCGGACTACCTCGACGTCCACGCTCCGGCTCACGCCAAAATTGCCCTCGCCGGACGCAACCGGGCGAAGCTCGACGACGTCGCCGCCCGCATGAGTCGTGAAGTCGGCATTATCGACGTGGACGTCACCTCGCCTCTTTCCGTCGCGGCCATGGCCGAAGCCAGCTCGGTCGTTCTCACGACGGTCGGGCCCTACATCCTCTACGGTGAGCCGGTGGTCAAGGCCTGTGCCGAGGCGGGCAGCGATTACGTGGACCTCACCGGTGAGGCGGAGTTCGTTGATCTCATGTACCTGAAGTACAACGACCTCGCCGTCACCAGCGGAGCACGCCTCGTTCACGCCTGTGGCTTTGACTCCATTCCTCACGACCTCGGAGCGCAGTTCACCGTGGAACAACTCCCCGAAGCCAGCGCTCTGTCGATTCGGGCCTACGTCACCATGAACGGAACCTTCTCCGGAGGAACCGCCGCTTCCGCCCTCGAAGCCATGAGTCGATTAGGCGAAGCGAAGAAGGTCCACGCCCGTCGCGTCGCGGCCGAAGCGAAGAATTCGAATCGTCACGCTCGCATCGTGGTGGCGCGTCCCGGTAAGAGTCCCGACACTGGCCACTGGGCTGTCCCCATGCCCACCGTTGACCCCCAGATTGTCGTCGACTCCGCTCGGCGTCTCGAGCGTTACGGACCAGACTTTTCCTACAGCCACTCTCTCAACACCCGTACTCTGCTCGGGACCACGTCGACCGTGGCGGGAATTGGGCTCATCGCCGGACTGGCTCGTATCGCCCCCGTTCGCAAGTGGCTCAGCAAGCGCGTACCACCGGGCACCGGTCCCAGCCCCGAAAAGAGAGCCCAGTCACACTTCGCCGTGCGCTTTTACGGTGACGGCGGTGGCCAGTCGGTGGTGACCGAAGTGCGTGGGGGCGACCCTGGTTACGGCGAGACCGCCAAGATGATCAGCGAGTCAGCCCTCTGTCTCGCCTTCGACGAGTTACCCCCCACCTCGGGCCAACAGACCACCGCCTCGGCCATGGGTGCGGTCCTTCGAGCTCGTCTCGAGGCCCAGGGCATCATTTTTCGCCTGAAGGGAGTCGGC
>Ga0136642_1000062_pt1 | contig 68650 bp, 55 predicted proteins | sample LowCatLa1302831Y_FD_115313 | JGI IMG/M metagenome (GOLD analysis project Ga0136642, IMG submission 115313) | Freshwater microbial communities from Lower Cathedral Lake, Yosemite National Park, California, USA - 13028-31Y | ecosystem: Environmental > Aquatic > Freshwater > Lake ... | reverse complement strand
TTTCCGGGATTCATCTCGGTCTACATAACCTGCTCCGATGGCTAAAGTTCGTATTCTTCCTGACCGTGTCGCCAATCAGATCGCCGCTGGCGAGGTCATTGAGCGCCCAGCTGCGGTGGTGAAAGAATTGGTGGAAAATGCCCTCGACGCTGGTGCGACGCGGATCGAAGTCGAGTTTCGCCATGGTGGGCGCTCGTTGATGAGCATTGAGGATAATGGCTCGGGTATGACGCGCGACGACGCGTTGCTTGCGCTTGAGCGTCATGCCACCAGCAAGATTGCCGAAGCCGCGGACTTGGATCATTTGCATACGTTTGGTTTTCGCGGTGAGGCGCTGCCCTCAATCGCGAGCGTGTCGCGTTTTGAACTTCAGACGCGCGTCGCCGCTAGTGATGTGGGCACGGAGATTTTGATTAATGGCGGAAAATTTGTTCACGTCCGCGATTGTGGTCGTCCCGTCGGCTCACGGATGGAGGTGACGCATCTTTTTAATTCCGTGCCGGCGCGCCGTAAATTTCTCAAAACGGATGCCACTGAAGCTGCGCACATCGTGCAGTGCGTAAGACTCTATGCGCTCGCGAGTCCGCACGTGGCATTCACGCTCATCGAGGACGGCAGAGTAATTTTTCTTTCGCCGGAATGTTCGACGCTGGCTGAGCGAGTCACGGAAATATTTGGTCAACAGGTCGCTGAGTCGCTCATTGCGATCGAGAGTGTTGAGCCGGGTCTGAAACTCTCGGGTTTGATCGGGCGCCCCGGAGTGGGTCGGGCGACGCGACACGAGATGATTGTTTTCGTAAATGGCCGTCCGGTTGACAGTCGCACGCTCAACTACGCTCTCATTGAGAGTTACCAAGAATCGCTGCCGAAGGGTCGGTATCCGCTGGCGTTTGTGTTCTTCGAATGCGATCCGGCGGCGGTTGATGTCAACGTGCATCCGGCCAAGCGCGAGGTGCGTTTTCGCAGTGAGCCGCAGGTGCGTAGTTTTTTGATTCGCAGTGTGTTGCAACGTCTACGTGAACTGGGCGCGCCCGTAGTGCCGGCGTTTGAGACCAAAGAGTTTAGGCCCGCCACAGATGTGGCTTTACCCTCTGGTTTGGCGCCGCTCGTTACCCCTGCGCCCTTACCGCGATTTTTCAACGCCTCAACACCTGTACCGCTTCGTGCGACCGAAGCCACGCCGCTGGCAACAGCAGGTCTTCTGCCTTCGGTTCCGCCCGAACTCGGCAGGGATTCACGTCATGAAATATCCATGACATCTTGGCGCTATATTGGTGCGGCGCACGGCAGTTATGCTTTGTTCGAGACGCCGGCCGGGCTCGTCTTGCTCGATCGGCGAGCCGCACATGAACGTATCTGGTTTGACCGACTTTTCGCGCAATTTTCCGCCGGTGCTGTACCGAGTCAGCGCTTGTTGTTACCCATTCCGCTGGAACTAGATCCCATTGCCGCGGCATTGTTGATCGACCGGTTAAAATTTCTCAGCGGTCACGGTTTTGAAATCGGAGAATTTGGCCGTAATTTTTTTCGCATCGAAGCTGTGCCAACGTGGATGGAACCGGCAGATGCCGAGCCTTTTATACGTGATGTGCTAGGGGCTTTGCGTGACGGTCGTCTCCCTGGAAATAATCTCACTTTGGCGCGGTCGGAGCTCGCGCGTATCGCCGCAGCGAAAGCAATACGATTGCCGTCCTCGCCCTCTGAAGCGGCTTTGCGCGCCCTCGTCGCCGAGTTGTTTGCGACGCGCACCCCCCTGACGAGCCCGTCCGGTCGTCCCACCTTTATCGAGCTGAATCATGCCGAGTTGGCTAGGCGTTTTCAGAAATAAACAGGTCGGGAGCAAAAATTTAACCGTAAGACTCATCCTGATGCTGGCACGAATCCTGTTAGTACGCTCTATTTATACACATGGCCAAATCTGCCGCTAAATCCCAATTAAAATCCTCTGGCGCTGCTGCTGCTCGTTCGACGCCCGCTACTGGTGCGGCTGCAGGCGTAAGCGAAGCGAGTTTTCGGACTTTAATTTTGCGCCATCTTACCTCGACGCTAGCCCGGCATCCTGCCTCGGCTACGTCTCGCGATTGGTGGGTCGCTACGGCACTAGCCGTACGTGACACAATTCATGAGCGCATGATAGCCACTCAGGCCGTTCATAATGCTCAGAACGTGCGCCGCGTTTATTATTTCTCGCTCGAGTACCTCATGGGTCGGCTCTTTGGTAATAATCTCCTCGCCACGGGCCTGCTCGACACGGCCCACGCCGCGCTCAAAGGCTTGGGGCAAGATTTTGAGAAAATCCGCGAGTCCGAAGTCGATATGGGGCTTGGTAATGGCGGTCTAGGCCGCCTCGCCGCGTGTTTTTTAGATTCACTCGCGACGATGGATTATCCCGCACTGGGCTACGGGATCTACTATGAGTTCGGGCTCTTTCGACAGTCCTTTGTTAACGGCCATCAGGTCGAAGCCCCAGACAATTGGATCATCTTCGGCAGTCCTTGGGAAGTGGTTCGACCAGAATATACGCAGGAAGTTCGAATCTTCGGACGAGTAGAAAATGTCTTCGACGATCGCGGGCATTATCGCCCGCGTTGGGTCGACACCAAGACGATATTGGGCGTCCCGCACGATATTCCCACCGCCGGTTATGGTACCCAAACGGTCAACATGCTTCGGCTCTGGGCCTCCAAATCCACCGAGGACTTCGATTTGGCGGCTTTTAACAGTGGCGGATACGTCGAAGCCGTGCGCGAAAAAGCCGTGGGCGAGACGATCTCAAAAGTTCTTTATCCGAATGATAAAACGGAAAACGGTAAAGAACTCCGTCTCGTTCAGCAGTATTTTTTTGTCGCCTGCTCTTTGCGTGATATCATCCGGCGGCACCGTCGTAATCCCGCGAATTCTTGGGACAACTTTGCCGATAAAGTAGCCGTCCAACTAAATGACACGCATCCGGCCATCGCGGTCGTCGAGCTTATGCGTATATTGTTGGATGAAGAGTGCATCGTTTGGGAGCGCGCTTGGTCGATCGTCACGGCGACCTTCGCTTACACCAATCACACGCTAATGCCCGAGGCGCTCGAGCGTTGGAGTGTGTCCCTGTTTGAGCGCGTTCTGCCGCGCCACCTTCAAATCATTTACGAGATCAACGTGCGTCACATGATCGCAGTCGAAGCGCGCTGGCCCGGCGACAACCATAAGAAACGCATCTGCTCTATCATCGAAGAAGATGGCCCGAAAATGGTCCGCATGGCGCATCTCTCCGTTGTTGGTTCCCACGCAGTCAACGGCGTAGCCGCTCTCCATACCGCGTTGCTCAAAAAAGATCTCTTCCCTGAATTCGATGCCCTGTTTCCAGGTAAATTTCAAAACAAGACCAATGGCATCACCCCTCGCCGTTGGTTACTCAAGTGCAACCCGCGCCTTTCTGCGCTTATCACCCGCACGCTCGGCGGCGACGCATGGGTGCGCGACCTCGCTCTGCTCCGTGGTTTAGAGAAATCGGCAGACTCCATTGCGTTTCAAACTGAATTCATGGCCATCAAACGCACTAATAAAGCGGAACTGGCCGCTGTCATCAAAGCCGAGTGCGGCATCGATGTTTCGCCCGATGCGCTTTTCGACGTCCAAATTAAACGCCTCCACGAATACAAGCGTCAGCACCTGAATCTGCTTCATATTCTCGCACTTTACCGACGCCTATTGCAAAACCCCGCGCTCGATGTCGTACCGCGCGTTTTCGTTTTCGCCGCCAAAGCTGCGCCCGGCTACGACGTCGCAAAAAATATCATTCGTGCGATTAACACCATAGGTGCTCGGATTAACGCCGATGACCGTATCGGTGGAAAAATCAAAGTCGTATTTTTGCCCAATTACCGCGTCTCACTCGCCGAGAAAATCATCCCCGCTGCCGATCTCTCCGAGCAGATTTCCACTGCAGGTAAGGAAGCCTCTGGCACCGGTAACATGAAACTCGCCCTCAATGGGGCCTTGACGATTGGCACCCTCGACGGGGCCAATGTCGAGATCGGTGAAGAAGTCGGCGCGGAAAATATTTTTATCTTTGGCCTCACCGTCGAACAGGTCGAAGCCCTTTGGGTCAAAGGCTATAACCCCTGGGAATATTATCACGCTGACGAAGAACTCCGGGCTGTCATTGATTGGCTCGGCAGCGACTACTGGACCCCAGTTGAAACCGGCGCGTTTTCCTCGGTGCATGCTTCGCTGCTGCAGCAAGGCGATCCGTTCCTTGTGCTCGCGGATTTTCGCGCCTATTGCGATGCTCAAGAGCGAGTCGACGCCGCCTATCGCAACCGCGCTGTCTGGGCAAAATCGGCGATCCTTAACACCGCACGCCTAGGTAAATTCTCCAGCGACCGCACCATCCGCGAATACGCCGAAGAGATTTGGAATCTCCCCGCCGTACCTGTGACTTGAGCCCCTCTCCGCGCCGGGCGATAATACCTGGCGCTGATGAACGCGCTTGGGGATTGGCAGCCGTGCTGTGCTCCTCCAAGTCATGCGTCGGCTCAAGCCCGATGCGCTTTTATCGTCTCTTTTTTCTCTTCGCCCTTTGCGGGCTGCTCACTCGGGCCCCGGCTCCTGCGCAGCCACTGCTTGGACCAGCGCTCTCCGGTGAGCTTGGTGGTAGTCTAAAGTTTTTGAAATTCCCGTGGGCCTCTGAACTCGCCTGGAGGGTTGAACTTAGAAGTATGGCCGATGCCCGCCTGCACCTTCAGCTTTTCGCTGATGCGCCGGGCACGCGTTTGCAGGTTCGTATCGTTATCGACCCTAACCTCGATGCGGGCACGTGGACCCTCAACGAAGGCCGGCTCGATCCGTCTGTATGGCTCCCGCGCCTAGCGCCTCAGCTTAGTCCGGCAATCGCCGGCGCTGTGGCTGAAGGTGAAATTGGATTGTACGGCGATGGGGTAATTCGTGGAGGTCAACTCGAAGGTCATGTGACACTCCAGTGGCGGCACGGCGCGGTGCGACATGCAGCGCAAGGTTGGGCGTTGGAAGACATCGCTCTGGCTGGAGATTTTATTTTTGCTCAAAACACAGCGCGCTGGTCAAGTGTGACTCCGCTGCAGTTGACGATCGGCTCCATTGCGACTTCACGTCTTGGCGCGCGTAATTTGCACGCGCGAGCCCGCATCGATGAACGACTTTTACCGCAAATCGAGGAAGCGCGCGTGGAGATTGCGGGTGGCGAAATTGAAGCGGCACCGTTTACTTTGCAACTTTCGCCGCTGGTGCTTCAGGTGGCTTTGCAGATCCGGCGCATCGGCTTGGCTGACGTTGTCGCGCTTGTGCCCACGGGTTTGGCCGAGGCGCAGGGACGCGTGCAGGGTGCGTTGCAATTGGTCTGGAGCAAAGCGCTCGGACTGCAGATCGGGGTCGGGCGTCTCGACCTCGTCCCAGATGAATCGATGGTGTTGCGGCTCGCGCCGTCTCCCGGCCTTTTGAGCCCGAGTGTGCCCCAACGCTTCGCGTTGCTACCGGCATGGCTTGGGCCGCTGGCGCGCTGGGTAGCACCCCTTAATCCAGGGTATACGGACTTAGTCTCGATTGAACTCGGTCGCACCGCGCTCAAAGTCGAGTCGCTTGAAGTCCGACTCACCCCCGAAGGTGATCTGCAGGGACAATCCGCCCGCGTGCTGATTCAGGCGCGTCCGGCGCTCGACGGAACTTCAGTAGGCCCCGTCGGCTTTGAGGTCGGTGTAACAGGCCCACTAGCTTACGTGCTGCGTCTCGGCGCAGAGAACGGGGCCTCACTCTCTTTGCGGTGAGGAAACTTTCGTTGCGCTCAGCGGTCAATTAGCGAACCTTTCTCCTATGCTACGCATTCTTCCTGTGTTCGCTGGTTTTCTGCTTTTGCCCGGTTGTTTGAATGTCACTGTTCAACCAATCGAGGTGAAGGTCCATGCGACGCTCGATGTGAACGTCAAAGTCGATCGTGCGCTTGATGATTTCTTCGGCGACCTAGACAAAAAATCTGCCACCGTCGGGACGTCTGCTGTTAAACCTTAAATTCATCCATGAAAACTCTATTTCTCCGTCTTCTGCTCGTCGTCGGGTTTTTTACTGCATCGATTTCCAGCGCTCACGCCGAGGATCTCGGTGCAGTGAAGGGCCGCATGAGCAAGCGACTCTCAAGCATCGACTCTTGGAAAAGCCATGGAGCGATCGGTGAAAATAATCGAGGTCTCGTTGAACTCCGCGGAGCCAATGCGGAAGCTGGTGATGTGGTGGCGGCTGAGAATCGTGACCGTGAAGCCGTTTATGTGGCTCTCGCTCAACAAACCGGCTCCACTGCTGAAACCGTGGCGCGTGCCCGAGCCAAGCAGATCGCGGCCGGAAGCGCCGCTGGCGTCTGGCTCCAGCGTGAAAACGGCGATTGGTATAAAAAATAATTCTAGAAAATTAATTCTCGGCTTAATGCAGATCGCGCTGATGGTTCGGAGTATCAGGCATTGATTAGGCGGCGGCTCTGGTTCACGGTTGAAACTAACCGAAATGGACTTTCCCCCCATGCTCTCAAATCACGTTTCCCGTTTTTTTTCCGCGATTACACTATGCGCCGCGGTTTTTGTGGCGCTTGTCGCCACCGCTGCTGAAAAAGATTTTTTGCCGGCTATTGTGTATGATTTTGGCGGAAAGTTCGATCGCTCGTTTAACCAATCGGCCAGTGAAGGCGCGAAGAAATTCAAGAAAGATACCGGCATCGCGTTTCGTGAATTTGAGATCACTAATGCCGCGCAGCGCGATCTCGCCATGGCACAACTCGCCAAACGCGGCGCAAGCATCATCGTTGCCGTCGGTTTCACACAGGCCTCGGCGGTAGAGAAAGTCGCCAGGCAATTTCCGGCGGTGAAGTTCACCATAATCGACGCCGTCGTCGATCTGCCTAATGTCCAATCGATCAATTTTCGCGAACAGGAATCGTCGTTTCTATGCGGGATGGCCGCAGCGTTGGTTTCAAAGACGGGCAAAGTTGGCTTCGTTGGAGGCATGGACATTCCGCTTATTCGCAAGTTCGCTCTCGGTTTCACTCAAGGCGTGCATTTTGTGAACCCAGCGGCTGAGGTATTTGAAAATATGACGGGTACGACGCCGGCAGCTTGGGGTGATCCGACCAAGGGGGCCGAACTCGCCCGAAGCCAATTTGGGCGTGGTGCCGATGTCATTTTCCACGCGGCGGGTGCGACCGGTATCGGCGTCATGCAAGCGGCAAAAGATGCGGGGAAATTCAGCATTGGTTGCGACAGTAATCAAAACTACCTGCATCCCGGCAGTGTGTTGACCTCGGCGACAAAGAGCGTGGATGTTGCCGTTTATCGGGCATTCAGCGAAGCCAAGGCTGGCACATGGAAACCGGGTCAGCTTGTGCTCGGCCTCCCCGAAAATGGCGTCGGTTACTCACTCGACGATTATAACCGCAAGCTACTCACACCCGCTATTGAGGCCCGCCTTCAGAAGGCCAAGGCTGACATTATTAGCGGCAAAATTGTTGTCGCGCAATACAAGGCGCCTTAAACGCATCCTGTGTCGAAGGAGCCCGCAGCGCCCTCATTTAAGCAGTCCGAAGCTCCGCCCGCGCTCGAGCTGCGTGGCATCGATAAACGCTTCGGCGTGATTCACGCCAACCGTGAGATCTCATTCGCCTTGGCCGCAGGGAGTATTCACGGGCTCATCGGTGAAAACGGTGCGGGCAAGTCCACTTTGATGAATATCGTCTACGGTTTCCATCGAGCGGACGCCGGCGAAATTCGCATCCAAGGCCGCCCCGTCGAAATCGGTTCACCTCAGGAAGCCATCGCGGCAGGCATCGGGATGGTGCATCAACACTTCATGCTCGTGGAAAATTTCACGGTGCTTGAAAACATCGTACTTGGTGTCGAAGGCGGAGTACTACTCGCGGGCGGTTTGGCGGCGGCGCGGGCAGAACTTGGGCGCTTGGCGCGCGATTACGGACTAGATGTGCCTCTAGAGGCGGTGGTTTCGGAATTATCGGTCGGGCTCCAGCAGCGGGTGGAAATCCTTAAAGCGCTTTATCGCGGGGCGAAGGTTTTAATCTTGGATGAACCAACGGCGGTGCTCACTCCGCACGAAGCGGATCAACTCTTTGCTATGCTTCGACGCCTTAAGGCGCAGGGTAAAGCCGTGATTCTCGTCACGCACAAACTCCGCGAAATTATGGCCATCACCGATCGTGTGACGGTCATGAAACAAGGCGCGGTCGTCGCTGAAGTCACCACGCGCGAAACGTCGATTCGCGGACTCGCTGAGCACATGGTGGGCCGCGCGGTGTTGCTCCATGTTGAAAAACATCCGGCGCAGCCGGGCGCGGTGTTGCTCATGGTGAAGGAACTTGCGGTTCGAGACCGGCTCGGTGTCGAGCGGCTAAAAAATGTGAATTTCATGCTGCGCGCCGGTGAAATTGTAGGCATCGCCGGCGTCGCAGGCAACGGTCAGTCGGAATTGCTCGAGGCCTTGGCGGGCACGCGCATACCGAGTGGTGGTGAAATCTCACTCGGGGGTCGCGATCTTGTGAGAGAGCAACTCGATCCACGTGCCCGGCGTGCACTCGGGCTTGCGCACGTGCCGGAAGATCGGTTGCGAATGGGTATAATTGGGGGATTTTCGGCCGCTGATAATGCGATGCTTGGTTATCATAATGCGGCACGCTTCAATCGCGGCGGGCTGCTTAATGAAGCGGCGATTCGGTCGGCGTGCGCAGAAAAGATGGCTGAATTTGATGTGTCCCCGCCCCAGCCAGAGCTGCGCCTCGCGGCGTTTTCTGGCGGCAACCAACAGAAACTTGTTCTCGCGCGTGAGATCGATGCTGATCCGAACGTTTTGCTCATCGGGCAGCCAACGCGCGGCGTGGATATTGGCGCGATTGAGTTTATTCATAAACGACTCATCGCATTGCGCGATGCGGGTAAGGCGTTGCTGCTCGTCTCGGTCGAGCTCGATGAGATTCTTGCGCTTGCAGATCGCATTTTGGTGATGAACGGTGGCGAAATCATCGGCGAATTGGCACGCGCTGAAGCGACCGAGGAAAAAATCGGCCTTATGATGGCCGGCGTGCGATTGGAAACCCCTGTATGAGCACGCCCGCGAAACTTCCGCGGTGGGCCGAACTCGGCTTGTTGCCGCTTATCAATCTCGGCGTGGCGCTCGTGCTCGCAGGCGTGATTATAAAAATCCTTGGGGAAAGTCCGCTCGCAGCCTTCAAGCTGATGGCGATGGGCGCTCTCGGGACGCAGGAGGGAATCGGCTACACGCTTTATTACGCGACCAATTTTATCTTCACCGGTCTTGCGGTAGCGGTCGCCTATCACGCCGGACTTTTCAACATAGGAGCTGAGGGTCAGGCCTATATCGGTGGCTTAGGCACAGGGCTCGTGTGTCTGTATCTGGGTACGTGGCCGTTTTGGTTGGTGCTGCCGCTCGCGGTACTTGCTGGAGCCATTTTTGGTGCTGCTTGGGCGTTAATTCCCGCGTGGCTGCAGGCAAGGCGCGGAAGCCACATCGTGATCACGACGATCATGTTTAACTTTATCGCTGCAGCGCTCATGACTTACCTGCTTGTCAATGTCCTCATCAAGCCGGGTCAACAATCTCCGGAAACGCGGGAGTTTTCTTCCAACGCCGTGATGCCGGCCGCCCACGAATTGCTAGGTAAGATCGGAATCAGCGTCGTGGCGACGCCGCTCAATCTCGCGTTTGGACTCGCGCTCCTGGCGGCCGCTGCGGTGTGGATTTTTATTTGGAGGACGCGCTGGGGTTTCGCTCTCCGTGTAGCCGGTGCTAACTCTGCGGTGGCCGTTTATGCGGGAATTTCGCCCTCTCGTATTATCCTGGGGGCGATGCTGATTTCCGGCGCGCTGGCGGGTGGACTTGGGCTTAATGAACTAATGGGATCTCAGCACCGCATCCTCATGGATTTTCCTAGCGGTGCGGGCTTTGTAGGCATCGCTGTGGCGTTGATGGGGCGCAACCATCCGGTTGGAATCTTAGTGGCGGCAGTGTTGTTCGGTGCGCTTTATCAAGGCGGCTCACAGCTTTCCTTCGACATGCCAAAAATTAACCGCGACATGGTTGTGGTGATCCAAGGTCTTATTATATTACTGTGCGGTGCAATGGAAAATGTTTTCCGTGAGCCACTAGCGAAATTTTTTTCACGAAAAAACGACGGAAATCAGATGCAGTAGTAAATGGAAATCTATACGCTCATCGTGCTCTTACTAGCCGCGACTATTCGCGTGGCTACGCCGTTGTTGTTGGCGGCGATGGCGGGACTTTTTTCGGAGCGGTCTGGCATCATTGATCTCGGGCTCGAGGGCAAAATGCTCGGCGCGGCCTTTGCAGCTGCCGCGGTGTCGGCAACGACGGGCTCGGTATGGCTCGGGCTTGCTGCGGGTATTTTAACCGCCGTAGCACTTGCATTGGTTATCGGATACGCGTGCATCACGCACCAGGGCAACCAAGTCGTGGCCGGCATGGCTGTGACGATTATCGTTGTTGGTCTCGGGCCCACGCTCGGGCTCGCATGGTTCAATCTCGGCGGACAAACACCGCAGCTCGACGGCGTGGGACAGCGGTTTATAGGGGTCGTGTGGCCATGGGCGGAGGCGGCGAGGGAGGTGCCGTTACCTGGGTTGCTTTACGCGGAGTTGTTGAGCGGTCAAAATCTACTCATTTATTTCGCGGCGGCGATCGTACCGTTCAGCGCGTGGATTTTTTATCGGACGCGTTTTGGACTGCGGTTGCGCGCGGTCGGGGAAAACCCGCACGCGGTGGATACCGCGGGCATCTCGGTCAATGGATTGCGTTATCAGGCAGTCATCATTTCGGGTGTGCTGTGCGGATTTTCCGGTGCCTATCTGTCGACGGCGGCGAGTTCCGGTTTCGTTCGGGACATGACGGCGGGCAAGGGTTACCTCGCGCTGGCGGCGCTGATTTTCGGTAAATGGAAACCGTGGCCCACGCTCGGTGCGTGTCTACTTTTCGCGTTTACGGATGCCCTAGCGACGCGGCTGCAAGGGGTGGTTTTACCCATGGTCGGCGTCGTTCCGGTGCAGTTTATTCTCGCGCTTCCTTATGTGCTCACGGTGATTTTACTGGCCGGTTTTGTCGGCCAGGCGGTGGCTCCTAAGTCGATTGGCGTACCTTACTCTAAAGAAAAATGAATTCCAACGACAGTGTCTCCTTTCGTCTTGCGCGGCATCTCGGGCAGAAGCCCGACACGATGGGTGCATTATTTATTGCGGCCAATGCAACAATCGTAGGTGACGTGGTGCTTGGCCCTTCGAGCAGTGTGTTTTACGGCGCGGTCTTGCGCGGTGATATTGAGAAAATCCGCGTGGGTGAGGGCACCAACATCCAAGACAACGTGGTGGTACATCTCGCAGATGCGCATGGGGCTCACATCGGCGCGTGGTGCACGATCGGGCATGCGGCGATTGTTCATGCGTGCACGATTGAGGATGAATGCTTGATCGGCATGAGGGCTACCGTGCTCGACGGCGCACATATTGGTGCTCGGAGCATCGTAGGCGCTAACGCACTCGTGCCGCAGCGTTTCTCGTGTCCTCCAGGCTCAATGGTTTATGGTTCCCCGGCAAAAGTTGTTCGGGCCTTGACGGTGCAGGAACAAGCGGGATTGCGCGCTTGGGCTGAGAAATACGTCGAAGTAGCAAAAGCCCACGCGGCGCTTTTACGGTAAAAATTTGTTTAGGTGAAGCGGCGAAAGTTACGCAAGATCTGCGCAGCCTACAATGGCCGCTTAGGGTAAGTTGAGGCTAGGTCCTCTATAACATTATGAAAACAAATGTTGGTTCTTACGATGGTGCGGTGCGGTTCGTTGTCGGCTGCGTGATACTCGGCCTCGGTGGGCACTATTTAAGCTGGTGGGGCTTGATCGGTTTTATCCCCATTCTCTCCGCTGTTTTTGGGTTCTGCCCAGCCTATCGACCCTTTCATTTCAAAACCACTGCGTGCGACGAACCGCCGCCGCACGAGCCGCCTCATGGCAGCGATAATTCCAGAAATGTGTAACGGTAATTTTGGTCAGCGCTCTCGCGGCGGGATCGCTCACGCCAAGGCAGATGGCGCCACTCCGGCATGTACGTGTCGCCGGCGATCTCGGCGTGAATTAGCGTGAGGTGCAGATAAAGCGACCGTTCGCTGGCTAGGGCTTCGGCGTATATGCGCTCACCACCGCAGATCATGATTTTGCCAGGCAAGCTATCGGCTAGGGCGAGGGCCGACGTAAAGGAGTGGGTGATATGTACGCCGGGTTGCATGAGCGACGAGTTGCGGCTAATGATCACTGGTTGACGTCCCTCTGCTCGGACTTGGGGCCAAGTCTCGTAGCAAATGCGGCCGAGGACGACAGTTTGCCCGGCGGTCACGGCGTGAAACTGCGCGGTGTCTTCGGCGATTCTCCAAGGTAGTTGGCCGCAGCGACCGATTACACGATTCTCGGCGCAGGCGACGATCAAGTGCAGGGGCTTAGTTGCGGCGTCTTGCATCGTGACTAAAGACTGAGAAGGGTTTGTACCATGCGAAGCAAATTCCGTTTTGGATTTTCAGTGATAGTGGCCATAGGGATGGTAGTGTTAATCGCGCGTGCGAATGACTACGACGCACAGTTTCAAGCCATCGCAGCAGCCAAGGGGAGCACGTCGGACGCTGAACGACTGCAGGCGCTTTTCAAGGTGGAGTGGGCTTACACCCTTTCGGTCGCGCCCGAGTTTGCGACCTACATTGGCACGCCGGGCTACGAGACGATGTGGACTGATCTGACGGCGGCAGCGATCACAGAGCGCAAGCGTCTAACAGGACGTCCGCTCGCGGTGTTGGCGACGATCGATCGCGCGGTGTTGAGCGCCAACGACCGCGTGAGTTATGATTTATTTAAGCGACAGCTCGAGGAAGCAGTCGAAGGCGCGCGGTTTCCCGCAGAGCTACTTCAAGTCACGCAGCTTAACGGCGTACATCAGGACGCGGCTCAGCTATTTGCCACAATGCCAACGGCCAGTGTGGCCCAATTGGAGGCGCAAGTGGAGCGTCTGAAGGCCTTGCCGCAGCAAGTCGATCAAGTGATTGCGTTGCTTGCGGATGGACTCGCGCGCGGTGTGACGCCACCCCAGATCACGTTGCGCGATGTGCCTCAACAAGTACTAAACCAAATTCCAGCGGATCCGTTGAAAAGCCCATTGCTCGGTGGTTTTGCGCGGCCCGGTCCCGGGATTTCGGGTGAAGAGGCGGCGCGGTTGAAAGCGGATGCGGTGCAAACTTACGCGGCAGAGGTGAAGCCGGCCTTTGAACGCCTGCACACTTTTTTGGCTGAAAAATATTTGCCTGGCGCTCGTACTACGACGGCAGCCTCGGAGCTGCCTGATGGGAAAGCGTGGTATGCCTGGCGTGTTAAAATGGAAACCTCGACCGATCTCACGCCGCAGCAGATTCAGGATATCGGCTTGGCCGAGGTGAAACGCATCAGGGTCGAAATGGAGCGCGTGAAAGCTGAAACAGGATTTAAGGGTACTCTTTCCGATTTTTTTGAATTCCTGCGGACGGACCCGAAATTTTTCTTCACCGACAAAGAAGAGCTATTGCGTGCATATCGTGATATCGCAAAGCGCGCAGATCCGCAGTTGATCAAATTGTTCCGCACCTTGCCGCGGACGCCGTATGGGGTGTTACCGGTGCCGAGTTATGCGGAAAAATCGCAGACCACGGCTTATTATTATCCAGGCGCGGCGGAGAGTGGTCGCGCAGGATATTTTTTCGCGAACACCTACGCACTCGCCACGCGGCCAAAATGGGAGATGGAGGCGCTCACGTTGCACGAAGCGGTGCCGGGTCATCATCTTCAGATTTCCATCGCGCAAGAGCTCGGCTCGTTGCCCGATTTTCGGCGCTGGGGTGGTTATACGGCGTTTGTCGAAGGGTGGGGTCTTTACTCGGAAAGTTTAGGCGAGGAGATGGGTTTTTACACAGACCCTTACGCGAAATTCGGGCAGCTCACATATGAAATGTGGCGAGCAGTACGCCTCGTGGTGGACACCGGAATGCACGCTCTTGGTTGGTCGCGCGCGCAGGCGATCGAATTTTTTAAAGACAACGCCGGAAAAAGTGAACACGACATCGTAGTCGAAGTGGACCGTTATATCGTATGGCCGGGCCAGGCCTTGGCTTACAAACTCGGTGAGCTGAAAATCAAAGAACTACGCGCATTGGCTACTAAGGAGCTTGGTGCGAAGTTCGACGTGCGTGCGTTTCACGACGAGGTGCTGCGTCACGGCGCGGTGCCATTGAGCGTACTCGCTGGGAATATTCGCGAGTGGATTTCGGCGCAAAAACGTGGTTAACAGCTGTCTTTTGGTGCGTTGCGTTTTAGCGATTTTTCAGGTTGATGTATGCACATGAAGATTGGCGTACCGAAGGAAATTAAAATCGGCGAAACGCGCGTCTCGATGACCCCTAGCCTGTGCCGACGTTGTGTAGCGCTCGGGGCGGATGTCTTGGTGCAAAAATCTGCGGGACTTACCGCCGGATTTACCGACGCGGAATATCGGGCAGCCGGTGCGACCTTGTTTGCCTCCGCAGCCAAGGTATGGGCGCAATCGGATTTTATTTTGAAGGTGAAGGAGCCACTACCCGCTGAATACCGGATGCTGCGCACGGGACAGATGTTATTTACTTATCTTCATCTCGCGGCGGGAGCGAAACTCGCGAAGGTCTTGTTAAAGAAAAAAATCCTCGGCATCGCCTATGAAACCGTAGAGGTCAGCGACGGATCGTTTCCCTTGCTGAAGCCGATGTCGCAGATTGCGGGTCGGCTCGCGATTCAAGTCGGCGCGTATTTTCTACAGTCGCAGCATGGTGGTTCCGGCGTGTTACTCGGTGGTATTCCCGGCACGCTGCCGGGGCACGTGGTTGTGGTCGGCGCGGGTAATTCCGGGGCGCATGCTGTGCAAATGGCAGTCGGGATGGGGGCCCGTGTGACTGTGCTCGATTTGGATACGCGCAAACTTGAGGCACTGGATTCCGAGTATCGCGGACGCGTGGTCACACTCATGTCGAATCCGGCGAATCTCGAGGCGAGTGTCGCGGATGCGGATTTGTTGATCGGTGCCGTGCTGATCCCGGCAGCGAAGGCGCCGATTGTAGTCTCTGAAAAAATGGTCGCGCAGATGCGGCCGGGTAGTGTGATTGTGGACATCGCGATCGACCAAGGTGGTTGCATTGAGACTATTCGGCCGACGTCACACGAAGAGCCCGTTTATGAGCTACATGGCGTGATTCATTACGCTGTTCCCAACATGCCGGCTTTGGTCGGTCGCACCTCGACGATGGGGTTGACGCAGGCGACGGAGCCTTTTGTGGCCACGCTGGTCGAGAAAGGGGTGGAACGCGCACTCGCGGAACATCCCGGCTTGGCGAAAGGCGTTAACACGCGGGGCGGTAACGTCGTCAGCGGCGTAGTGGCTAAGGCATTGGGTTACTGCTAACCCTCGTTCATGCCCAAGATAAAGGCCGGTCGTGGAGACCGGCCTTTGGTTGAGGCAGATTCTAAAAATCGAAGCTGTTTAGGCGGCTACTATGGTGATGCTATCGACGCCGACTCGGTCGATGGGTGTGCTCTTTTCGCCTCCGCCGCCGGACTTGGTCGGGATGTTGGCGAGTTTTTCTAGGACGTCGTCACCCGCGATTACTTGGCCGAAGGCGGTGTATTGGCGGTCGAGAAATTTTGCGTCGCCATGGCAGATGAAGAACTGCGAGCCGGCGGAGTCTGGACTGGAAGACCGGGCCATAGAGAGGACGCCGCGGACGTGGGCCTTGGCGTTAAACTCTGCCTTAATTTGCCAGCCGGGGCCTCCCGTGCCGGGCATGCCTTTTTCACCGACTTTAGTATTGGGGCAGCCGCCTTGGATCATGAAGCCCTTTATGATGCGGTGAAACGCAGTACCATCGTAATAGCCGGAACGGGCGAGTTTTTTGAAGTTCTCCACCGTCTTTGGTGCGACGTCAGGCCAGAAGGCGACGGTGAGTTCGCCGTAGGCAGTTTTAATGATGGCGTTTTCTTGGGCAGGAGTAGCTTTGCTCATGAGTGTGAAGGCGGAGCGAACCGCCGGCATTTCGGCGCGGCAAGAACCAATTTGCGCTTGGCGCGCTCACTGCTGGAGTCCGCGCATGATTTTTATGCGTTTCTTTCGTATGCTGAGCGTTTTTGCGTTCCTCGCGCTCGCGTTGCCAGTGTGGTCTGTGCCGAGCTTGATTCGGCCCAAGGTGGTAGTCGTTGCCATGTTTGAGGCGGGGGCGGACACGGCGGATCGTCCGGGTGAATTTCAATATTGGGTTGAGCGCGAACAACTGACCCAGGTGTATGCGTTTCCGCAGGGCTACCGCGATCTACGGACGAATGCCGATGGGAGTGTGCTCGGCGTGGTGACGGGCGTGGGCACGGCGAAGAGCGCGGCGACAATTATGGCGCTCGGGTTAGATCCGCGTTTCGATCTTTCGCACAGTTACTGGCTCGTCGCAGGCATCGCAGGCATCGACCCGAATGATGGTCCACTTGGGGCCGCGGTGTGGGCGGAGTGGATCGTTGATGGCGATCTCGGCCACGAAATTGATGCTCGTGAAATGCCCAAGGGTTGGACCACGGGGTATATACCTTTGCGTAAAAAAAAGCCGTTTGAGTTGCCGGCGGATCGGAGCGAAGGCGAAGCCTATCGGCTCGAGCCGGCGCTCGTGGAATGGGCCTATCGTCTGACGAAGGACATAGCGCTGGCTGATACCACAGCGATGCAAAAACGTCGGGCGCTATACACGGGATTTCCTCAAGCGCAACGACCCCCGCTAGTCATGAAAGGCGACACGCTTTCCTCGATGACGTATTGGCACGGAAAACTCCTCAGCCAGTGGGCCAACGATTGGGTGAAGTATTTCAGCAATGGCGCGGGCAACTACGTGACAACCGCGATGGAGGACACGGGGACTTTGCAATCGTTGACCTTGCTCGATCGGGCTAAACGCGTGGACGTAAAGCGAGTGCTCGTGCTGCGCACGGCGAGTAATTTTGACCAGCAGATGCCGGGTGGTGACGCGGCGGAAAGTTTGAGCGGTGAGAAACTTGGTCCTGGTTATTCGGCTTATTTACCGTCGCTCGAAGCCGCCCATCGCGTGGGCAGCGTTGTGGTGCATGAGCTTGTGGAAAATTGGGCGGTCTATGCAAAGACTCCGCCAGCGGCAAAGTGAGAAGGCCGATGCCGTTCGCGTCTGCTTAGATTTCGTTTCACTATTGGACTCAGGCTTATGTGTATTAGCATGCAGTCTATACGGCCCTCACCATAGATAATGAGGCGAACGGCAATAACTCAGGCGAACTCGGCGTCGATTAATTCGCAGAAATAGTGGATCAGGAAAAGATGCGCCTCTTGGGTGGCTGGGCCGCTTTGACCGGGCATGATAAGCTCGACCGTCGCGAGGCCGCGGGCCGGACCACCGCCACGACCGAGGAAGGCGAGGCTCTTGAGGTCTCGCGCTTTGGCTTCACTGAGGGCGGCGAGGATATTGGCGGAGTTGCCGCTGGAGGTGAGGACGACAACAAGGTCGCCAGGTTGAGCGAAGCCGGCGATTTGGCGGGCAAAGGTTTGGTCGAAGCCGTAGTCGTTGCCGATGCACGTCACGAGCGAGCCATCAGAGGACAACGCGAGTGCCGGTAGCGAACGGCGATTTTTGGCGTAGCGACCGGTCAGCTCAGTGGCGAAATGGGCGGCCTCGGCGGCGCTCCCGCCATTGCCGCAGATTAGAAGTTTGTGGCCCGTACGCAGGGTTTCGAGAATGAGCGCCGCTGCGGCGTCGATCGCGGGGCGAATCGTGGGCAGGGCTTGGAGCGTGGAGGTGGACGCTTGGAGGGCGGCGGCAAACTTCATAATGGGAGAAAAGGTGGGTGCGGGCTTGCCCGCGATGAAAATTTTCCTGCTACTCGCGTTCTCATGCGCCTGCGTACGCTCACTCTTCGCCATTTTCGTAATGTGGCGTTTGCGCGGCTGGATTTTGTGGGGCGCCGGCAATTTTTCATCGGGCAGAATGGTCAGGGTAAGACTAATCTGCTAGAGGCAGCGGGTTATCTCACGGCGGCGCGGTCGTTCCGGACGGCTGAAAGTGCGACGTTGTTGATGCACAGTCAAACGACGGCGGCGGTGGCGTGCACACTGGAGCATGCACGGCTGGGCGAGACGCAGGTGACGATTAAAGTCCACCGGCACACCAAGGAATTGTGGTGTGATCAGACGCGAGTGACACGGCTCGCCGATTATCTAGGAAAATTTCCTACGGTAGTGTTTTCGTCGCAGGATTTGCAGCTCGTGCGCGGCGCGCCCGCGGGGCGGCGGCGTTGGTTAGATCTGACACTGGCGGCGATGGACGGAAGCTATTTGCAGGCGTTGCAGACCTACACGCGGGCGCTGGCTGATCGGAATGCGTTGCTCAAAAAAGGCGGCGCAGCGGCGGCGCAGTTGGAAGCGTTTGAGCGAGTTTTGGCGCCGGCGGCGGCAGAGCTGATCGCGCGCCGGATCGCGGGGTTGCAGTCAATCGGCGCGGGCATGGCGGCTAGTTATCAAAAATTATGCGACGGCACCGAGCCGGCTGCGTTGGGGTATGAGCCAGATTTTGCATTGCCTGACGTGGAGGCATTATTGGCGCGTTGGGCGGCGGGTCGCGCGCGGGATCTAGCGCTGCGCTCTACGCATACCGGGCCTCACCGGGATGATTTTGCGCTCAAAGTGGGTGGGCAAGAGGCGAAGGATTTTGGCTCCGAAGGGCAGCAGCGCTCCGTCGTGCTCGCGCTGCGATTGGCGCAGGCCGCCTGGTTTCATGCTAAAAGCGGCGTGCGTCCGGTGTTGTTAGCGGATGATGTGCTGGGGGAACTTGATCCAGGGCGGCGGCGGAAGTTTTGGGCGGCGATCGATCCCGAGTCGCAGGTATTGGCGACAGGCACAGTGTTGCCCGATGCGGAGCTAGGGACGTGGGAAGTTTTCCGCGTGAAGGATGGTGATTTTCAAGCGGAGGTATCGGCTTGAATTTCACGACGGCAGAATGGATTTTGGCTGTAGCGGCGGCGCTGCTAGTGGGGGTTTCCAAGACCGGCATCGCTGGCATGGGGATGCTTTTCGTCGTGATTTTTGCGCAGATTCTGCCGGCAAAACAAGCTACCGGCTTGGTGTTGCCACTCCTATGCTTTGGCGATCTGGTGGCGGTGAGTTCTTACCGACAACACGCGAATTGGCGGCACTTGTGGCGGTTATTTCCGTGGGCTGCGGTGGGAGTCATCATCGGTTATTTCGCGATGGGTCGGATCGGCGATCACGAGACACGACGGTTGATCGGCGGAATCGTGGTGACCCTCGTAGCGGTGCATCTTTTCCGGCGTTGGCGCGCGGGGGCGGGAGCGGCGGAGGCAGATCACTCATTGTGGTTTGCGCCTACAATCGGGGTGCTGGCCGGTTTCACGACCTTGGTGGCAAATGCAGCGGGGCCCTTGATGGCGATTTACCTTTTGGCAATGCGGTTGCCGAAAATGGAATATGTGGGAACAGCGGCGGTTTTTTTCCTGCTGCTGAATCTGTTCAAGGTGCCGTTTATGATTAGCCTCGGGTTGATTACGCCGCCGAGTTTTGCGCTGAATTTGTGGTTGGCGCCGGCGGTTTTAGCGGGCGCGTGGCTCGGGCGTCGTATTTTACCGCGGATTAACCAAAAGGTGTTTGAGAATCTGGCGTTGTTTTTCTCGGCGGCGGCGGGGCTCCGGTTGTTGTTTTGAAATAGAAGCGAGTGATGACTACTAAATTTTACGTGTGCTGGGTGGGTTTTTGTGGGCAAGCTGCGGTATGGCGCGGATGAACGTGAGACAAATGTGGGCGGCAAAACTGGCGGGGCAACCTGTGCCGGCGACGACGCATTCACGCGTGACCACGGCGCAGGCCGGTGCGGTATTAGGGCGGAAGGTGCCGTTTGTCGGCGTTGTGCTGGGGATCGATCCGTCGCTGCGGGGCACAGGGTTGGCGCTGGTGGAATTTGCGGCGGGGCGTGCGCCGTTATTATTGCGCTGCCATACGGTGAAAGTGCATCCTAAGCTAGCGATGGCACTGGCATTGGCGGAGATTCATCGGGCGGTCACGACGATGTTGCTGGGCGCGGGCGCGCGGCACGTAGCGATGGAGCAGACGATTTTCGTGCAAAATTTTCAGACGGCTCAGATCTTGGGAGCCGCGCGTGGGGCGGCGATGGCGGCGGCGTCATTGCAGGATTTGCCGGTTTTTGAATATGCGCCATTGCGCGTGAAGCAGGCCGTGGTGGGCGCGGGGCGAGCGAGCAAGGAGCAGATGGCGCGTACCGTAATGGCCATGATGGGTCATGGGCGACCGCTGGCGTTTGACGAGGCGGATGCGGCCGGCGTGGCGCTTTGTCATGCGTTTACTTGGCGCGAGACGTAAACCTAGCCGGAGTACGCCAAAGCTTTAACCAAGCACAGTCTTGAGGACTTGGCCCAATTCTCCGAGGCTATAGGGTTTGTTAAGGTAACCACAGAAACCCAGGTCGAGATAGCGACGAGCTAGGGTGGGGTCGTCGTAGCCGCTGGAAGCAATGACGCGCGCATCATGGTCGAGCCGTTTCAAGGCGTGATAACAAGCTTCTCCGCCCATGCCGCCGACGATATGAAGATCAAGGATGACTGCGTCGTAGGGGCGGCCGATGTTGAGGTAGCGTTGGTAGAGCGCGAGCGCGTCGTCACCGTCTTTCGCTAGGTCGTATTTGTAGTCGAGTCGATTAAGCATCGCGGCGCTCAGCGCGGAAATTTTTTCGTCATCATCCATAAACAGGATGCGGCCGGTGCGGAAACGTGGTGAGGCCGCGGCGTGGGCTTGAAAGCCAGGGGTACGCTCGGCGCGGGGCAGGTAGAACGTAAACACAGTGCCAACGCCAGGCGTCGAATCTACGCCAATGACACCGCCGTTTTTCTGCACTAAGGAGCGGGCCGTTGTTAGGCCTAGACCGGTGCCGTGTTTCTTCGTGGTGTAAAAAGGCGACCAGATTTCTCGAAGCTGTTCTGGTGCGATGCCGTTCCCGTTGTCGCGAATTTCGAATTCAACGTAGGATCCAGCGGCGAGGCCAGGGATGTGATCGGGGGCGAGGGTGATGTTGCGCGCGTAGAGTTGGACGCGGGCGGGGTGGGGCGCTGGCGGCATTGCCTGGAGGGCGTTGAGAACGAGATTTTGTAAGACCTGCAGGATTTGCCCGCGGTCGACTTGCACGGCCTCGGTGCCTGGCCTGACTTCGGCTGTGACGGTGGCGGCGCTGCCGGCAGAAGCTATTTTGATATTAGCTGCGAAGAGTTCATCAACATTAACGAGGGACGATGTGCCGGTGCCACCTTGGGTGAGTAGTATGAGTTCTTTGGTGATGTTTTTTGCTTTGAGACTAGCGCTTTCGGCATCTGCGAGAGCATTGGGGTGATGAGGGTCTTGCGCGAGGGCGATGCCGCCGAGGATGGTAGTGAGGAGGTTGTTGAAATCGTGGGCCAGGCCGCGCGTGAGTAGACTGATGGTTTCGAAGCGATTGGCTTTGATGAGCTCGTCTGGGGTAAGGCTCATTTCTTCGGGATCTCGGAAGATTAAGATGAAGCTACTGGCTTGGCCGGCTTGATCATAGCAGACTCGGGCGGTCCATAGAATGGGTAAAGGAGGGGTTGCGGCGTCGGCGAAGCAGAGCGCTTGATCGTGGATGATCGGAAGCTGGCTTTCGCTTGAGAGGGCGCGGGTGATGGGGTCTTCTCCGGGTTGAAGGGTGTCGCGGCCAACGAGGCGAAAAATTTCCGAAAGTGGCGCTTTGGAGATTTGGGCAGTGGGTAGGCGGAGTAAGCGCGCGGCGGCGGGGTTAAAAATAATAATATGGCCGTGCGAGTCGGTGATGAGTAAGGCCTCGGCGAGGGTCGCGAAGGCGGTGGTGACGACTGCGTCCTCAATCTTGGTGGAATCAGAAGAAGGCTTAGTCGTGGCCAGGGTTGCGGGTAGTGCGCTGATAAAACCGATGATGCGAGTGAGTTCGTTTTTGCGATTTAAAGTGCGGTAGGCGCCGAGGAGGACGGGGACGGGTTGGTCGTCGGCGGAACGCAGGGTGAGAGTCGTGTGAAAGGTGGATAGGCCGGGGGTAAGCTGGGAGAACCACTTGGGCAGATCGAGCTCGGGGTCTATGCCCGTGGGTAGGCTTTGGCGGAAGGCTTTGGCGGGGTCGGCGTCGGCTGCATGTCCGAGGAGATTGCTCCAAGCGGGGGCGACCCAGTATCGGTGGTGAATAAAATCAAATTCAAAGGCGCCGAGCGGGGCAACGGTGTGGGTGAGGTCTTGGAAGCGGGTGTCATTGGCGAGACTAGCTTCTTCGAGCTCGTGGCGCTCGGTTACATCGAGACAGAGGCCGGTGACGCGTTCGAGTTCGCCTTCGGGGCCGATCTGTTGGAGGCCCGTGCATTGTAGCCAGACATAGTGACCGAGGCGGTGGCGCATCCGGAACTCTACTTGCAGGTGGCGCTTGCCGGGTGTGTGTTGGCGGCCGAGATAATAAGGCGCGGCGTCGGAGTCCTCGGGGTGAATGTGTTTTCGCCAAACCTCTCGTGTATCGGCGAGATCGTCAGCGCTGTAGCCGAGGAGATTTTTCCAAGCGCTCGAGTAATGAATGCGATCCGCTTTAAAATGCAGATCGAAGAAGCCGATTACATCATGCGCCGCGAGCAACTCGAGCGCTTCGGTGGTAGCCACTTTGGGCGCAATGAGCGGAGCGCCGGCGGATGGGGTCAGATTGAGATCGTTGGTTGAGTCCAAGCTCAAGGTTCAGAGTTGCGCAAGCCAGCGACCGACTCGCTGGGCGAGAAATTCAATGTAGGGTTTTTGATCGTTCAAGCAGGAGATTTGTTGAAACGATTCTCCTCCGGCGGCCATAAAATCGTCGCGGCCTTCCTCGGAGATTTCCTCGATGGTTTCCAGGCAATCTGCGACGAAGGCGGGACAAATGATAAGTAGGCGCTTCTTGCCGACTTGAGGCAGACGCTTGAGTTCGTAGTCGGTAAACGGCGAGAGCCACGGTTCGCCGGCGAGGCGAGACTGGAAGGAAACAGAGTGTTTCTCGGGGGCGATGCCCGCGCGAGCAACCAGGGCGCGTGTAGTTGCGAGGACTTGGGCTTTGTAACAGGTGGCGTGTGCGGGCGAGCACGTGGTGCAACAATCGGCGACGAGTGTGCAGTGCGCTTTGGACGAATCGCCTTTGCGTAAGTGGCGCTCTGGGATGCCGTGATAGCTAAATAATAGATGATCGTGCGGCTGGCTGAGATACGGTGCAGTGACTTGGTAGAGCGCCTCGATGTAATCGGCGTCTTGGAAGAACGGTTGCACGGTGGTGATCTGTATGCTTGGTGCTAGCTTGGTGCGTTCTTCGAAAACTTTCACGACGACGGTTTCCCATGAGGACATCGCATAGTGGGGGTATTGGGGAAACAATAGGACTTCGGTCACTCCGTCGGCGGCCATTTGTGCTACGACGCTGGCAATTGACGGGTTGCCGTAACGCATCGCCAAATACACCGGAGTCTCGGTTCTTAGTGTGCTGGCGAGTTTGTCACGGACCGAGCGGGAGGTGATAACAAGGGGTGAACCCTCGGGCTGCCAGATAGAGGCATAGGCATGCGCGGATTTTTTTGGCCGAGTGCGCAAAATGATGCCTTCTAGTAACGCGAAGCGTAGCGGTGCAGGCAAATCGAGTACGCGCTCGTCGCCGAGAAATTCCCGCAGATAACGGCGGACGTCGGGGACTGAGGTCGAATCAGGAGAGCCGAGATTGACGAGGAGTACGGCGCGTTGCGACATGGTCGGAAATTGGTCTTTATTAGCATGGGATTGTCAAACGGCGGCGAGCCAAACGGTAGGGTTCGATGAAAAATAGCGGTTTTTTGCGTTGCGACGAACTGCGAGGTGTTCACGGGTGACGTTACTGTTTTTCATGAACTCACCGCTCAAGCCCGTCTTATTGATCATCCGCGATGGCTGGGGAAAGAATCCCCACGCCGACCAAAACGCGTTCAACGCCGTCTATCTTGCCAAAAAAGCCTGCGACGATGCGTTGCAGGCAAAGTATCCGCGAACGCTCGTCGCGGCCAGTGGCCTCGATGTAGGCTTGCCCGACGGGCAGATGGGTAACTCTGAAGTCGGTCACGAAAACATCGGCGCTGGCCGTGTGGTGGATCAAGAGCTCGTGCGGCTGAATAAATTGTTTTCTGAAAAAAAACTCGCTGGTAATCCCGTATGGCGCGCCGCAGTAGCACGCGTTAAGGCCTCGCCTACCGCTAGGTTACATGTCATGGGCATCCTATCCGACGGCGGTGTGCATGGGATGCTTGAGCACCTTTACGGAATTTTACAGCAGGCTAAAGATGATGGCCTTACTAAGGAGCAGGTTTTTATCCACGGCTTCACCGATGGCCGAGATACGGCGCCGCAGAGTGGCCTGGGTTACATCGCTCAGGTCGAGGTCAAGTGCCGCGAGATCGACGTTGGAATGATTGCGACGGTGTGTGGGCGTTTCTGGGCGATGGATCGCGATAACCGTTGGGAACGCGTACAGAAAGCTTACGATTTGCTCACGGGACGGAAGGCTGTCGCGACGGCGCCGAGCGCGGCCGCCGCGATCCAGAATTACTATGAGCATCCGCTCAGCGAGACTCAGAAAGGGGATGAGTTTGTCCCCCCGACTTGGATCCTTGGTGCTGACGGCAAGCCACTCGCGACGTTTGGCGATGGTGATTCGGTGTTGTTTTATAATTACCGCGGCGATCGTCCGCGCGAGATCACGCGTGCGTTTGTAATGAACGACTTCAAGGAGTTCGAGCGCGGCGCGAAGCTCGACCTCTACTACGCAACGATGACCGAATACGAGAAAGGCCTACCGGTTCACGTGATCTCGGGTAAACCGGAGAGTTTGAAAAACATACTTGGCGAAGTCGTGAGCAAAGCGGGACTCGCGCAGTTTCGCTGCGCAGAAACGGAAAAAAATCCGCACGTTACATTTTTCTTTAACAATTACCGCAGCGAGCCGTTTCCAGGCGAAGACCGTGCATGTCCCTCCAGCCCGAAAGTTGCAACTTACGACCTTCAGCCAGAAATGGCGTCAACTCAAGTTACAGCGCTGGCCAAAGCGGCAATTCTTTCGGGGAAATACAGCTTTATCGCTGTGAACTACGCTAATCCCGACATGGTCGGACACACGGGCTCACTGCCCGCTTCGATTAAAGCTGTCGAGGCTACCGATGCTGGCGTAGGTGAGTTGCTCGCCGCGATTAACCAAGTCGGCGGCAAAGCCGTCGTCTGCGCTGATCACGGCAACGTTGAGCAAATGTGGGATCCGGTGAGCAACGGCCCGCACACCGCACACACGCTCAACCTCGTGGAAGTTTTCGCTGTGGGCGAAGGGCTCGCCGCGGGTCTGACCAAAATGCGCTCCGGTGGTCGCCTCGCGGATATCGCGCCCACGGTGTTGCATTTGATGGGCTTGGCGAAACCGGCGGAAATGACCGGGCATAGCCTGATCTTAGGCTGAGCACCGGCCACGATTTTTTTCTTAGCGGAAAATCTGTTTGCCCCGCCCCCTGTGGCGGGACTTTCTTTTCCTTTTGCACGACCAATCCATGCCCATGAAGCGCACCCATCATTGTGCCCAGCTTACTCCCGCCGATCTCGGTGCGTCCGTCACGCTCTCCGGATGGGTCGATTCTATCCGTGATCACGGCGGTATCGTCTTCATCGACTTGCGCGACCGCAAAGGCATCACGCAGATCAAATTCGATCCTCAAGACAACGCCGAGCTTGGCGTTCAGGCTGGCCATCTGAAACCGGAGTCGGTCATCAGCATCGCGGGCAAAGTCGTGCCGCGGCCTGATGGCACTGTTAATTCGACCCTGCCCACTGGGGGCATCGAGATTGCCGCTCACGCCCTCGAGGTGCTCAACCTATCTGATACACCCCCATTCCCGCTCGACGATGTTGGCGGTGATAAGGTCAACGAAGACCTGCGTCTCACTTACCGCTATCTCGATCTGCGCCGGCCGAAGATGCGCAAAAACCTCCAAGTACGTCATCGCGCCGCGAAGTCCATCCGCGACTATTTTGACTCGCAGGAATTCATCGAGGTCGAGACGCCAGCGCTTTTTAAGAGCACGCCCGAAGGTGCGCGCGAATACCTCGTGCCGTCGCGCATCCACGCGGGACAATTTTACGCGCTGTCGCAATCGCCCCAGCAATTTAAACAAATCTTGATGGTCGCTGGGGTGGAAAAATACTTCCAAATCGCCCGCTGTTTCCGCGACGAGGATTTGCGCTCCGATCGCCAGATGGAGTTCACGCAAGTGGACGTCGAGGCCTCGTTTATCGATCGCGAAGGCATTTATTCGCTGTTTGAGGGAATGTTGAAAAAAGTGTGGAAAGACGTCCTCAATCATGATCTGCCTACGCCGTTCCCGCGCATGCCTTACATCGATGCGATGAACCGCTACGGCGTCGATAAACCCGATGTGCGTTTCGGCATGGAGCTCGTGGATTTCACAGAGCTGTTCAAAACCTCCGCCTTTAAAGTCTTCGCGTCCACGGCTACCGGCGGCGGCGCGATCAAGGCGATCAACGCGAAAGGCCTCGCCGATCTCACTCAAGGTGAAATCAAGGCACTGGAAGAAATTGCTAAATCGCTTGGCGCGAAAGGCCTCGCTTTCATCAAAGTTGAGGGCGGCGAATGGAAATCGCCCATCGTTAAATTTTTCTCCGATACCGAGAAAGCTGCGCTCACCGCGCAGCTCGGCTTGGCTGAAGGCGACATGTTGTTCTTTGCCGCCGCGCCTTGGGAAAAAGCCTGCGCTATCCTTGGTCGCATCCGTCTCGAAGCAGCAGCGCTCCTGCAGAAACGCGGCAAACTCACGATCCGCGCTGATGATTGGCAGTTCCTCTGGGTCGTGGATTTCCCGTTGATGAGCTACGACGAAGCAGAAAACCGCTACGTCGCTACACACCATCCATTTACGGCACCCGTGACCGAAGACGCGGCGTACCTCGACACTGATCCGAAAAAAGTTCGTGGCCAACACTACGACGTTGTCCTCAACGGTATGGAACTCGGCGGCGGCTCGATCCGTATTCACCAGCCCGCGTTGCAGAAAAAAGTGTTTGAAGATGTCCTGAAGATTCCAGCCGACGTCGTCGAGAGCCGCTTTGGTTACATGTTGAAAGCATTTACCTATGGCGCACCTCCGCACGGGGGTATCGCCTTCGGTCTCGACCGCATGGTTGCGTTGCTCTGTGGCACAACCAGCATACGCGATGTGATCGCCTTCCCCAAGACTCAGAAGGGCCAAGATCTCATGGCGCAGAGCCCGACGCCAGTGACAGCCAAGCAGCTCAAGGAGTTGCACATCGCTATTGTGATGCCCGAGTAGGACGCCGCTTCGACCGTGCGCTGCTCGCCTCATTATTTGTGAGGTTTAATGACCTCGGTGTTTAGTTTCGTCTTGGAATTGTCATGCAACTCCGGCTTGCGCCCTAATCAAATCGCTCTTACTCAAGGGGTCTAAACCGATCATTCTTTGTATGAAACTCATCATCGCCATCATCAAACCCTTCAAGCTCGAAGAAGTTAAAGAGGCTCTCGCAGAGGCTGGCATCGAGGGGATGACGGTGACCGAAGTCAAAGGCTTCGGCCGTCAAAAGGGTCACACAGAAATTTATCGCGGTAGTGAATACACGGTCGATTTTCTGCCTAAGGTGAAAATCGAAATCGCAGTGTCCGATGACATGGCGTCCAGGGCAGTCGATGCGATCGTGAAGTCCGCCAAAACAGGTAAGATCGGCGACGGTAAAGTTTTTGTTCTGCCGCTCGAGGAAATTATCCGGATCCGCACCGACGAGCGCGGCGAAGCAGCGGTTTAATCTAAACCTAGATTTTTTAGGCCGGTCTCCAGATGGAGCCGGCCTTTTTTGGGCCTAGATCATGACTTTTACGATCTAGTTTCGAGTTATTTTGAAAGGAATTTCATGCATGGCATCATGCCTGCTAAGGGTGGAGGTGTTGCCTATGAAATCCCTCCTAAACATGATTCGTCTCCGCCTTGGACTGGTAGCTTTGCTATTTGTCTCAGGCTCCGTCTGGGCCCAAACGCCCGCTGCTGCGCCCGCGACGCCACCCCCGCCGACGGCGGAGGAACGCATTGCTGCACTTGAAGCCTACATCACCAATGCCGATCCAGCCAAGGGTCCGTTGGTCGGTTCCTCTGGCCCCGGCCATAATGCATGGATGATGACCAGTTCCGCGCTCGTGCTTTTCATGACGCTGCCTGGCCTAGCGCTCTTCTACGGTGGCCTGGTGCGCAAGAAAAACGTGCTCTCCGTCCTCGCGCAGTGCTTGGGCATCACGGGCATGGTCACAATTATGTGGTGGGCATTTGGCTATAGCCTAGTTTTTGGAAAAAGTTTCGGCAGCCCTTTTCTTGGGGGCTCCGAATATTTCTTCCTAAAGGGCGTTACTAGCGCTCCCAACACGGACTACGCTTACTGGGTCTCTCAGAACGTGTTTTCGATGTATCAAATGATGTTCGCGATCATCACCCCGGCGTTAATCGTCGGTGCGATTGCTGAGCGCATGAAGTTCACCGCGATCATGCTCTTCGTGGCGATCTGGATGCTCGTGGTTTATTTTCCGCTCGCCCACATGGTCTGGGGCTCCTCTGGCTACATGAACGGCGTCTGGAACGCTGACGCCGCGATCGCCGCAATCGACTTCGCCGGCGGCACCGTGGTGCATATGTCCTCGGGCTGGTCAGCCCTGATCCTATGCTTGATTCTCGGGCCTCGCCTCGGTTTCGGTAAGGAAAAGATGGCGCCACACAGCATGGTGCTCTGCATGGTCGGTACCGGTATGCTCTGGGTTGGTTGGTATGGCTTTAACGCAGGCAGCGCGGTCGCCTCTGATGGCGTCGCTGCTAATGCCTTCATGACCACGACGCTCGCTGCGGCGGTTGCGACCTTTGTCTGGGGCGCAATTGAAAAGATCTTCCGTGGTCATGCTTCGATCCTCGGTATGTGCTCCGGCGCCGTCGCCGGTCTCGTGGTCATCACACCTGCCGCCGGATTCGTCGATTCGACCGGTGCGGTCATCATCGGCGTACTCGCCGCAGTTGTGCCCTACGTTTTCGTGACCAAGGTCAAAGCCATCTTCGGCTACGATGATGCGCTCGACACCTTCGGCGTGCACGCGGTCGGCGGCACCCTGGGTGCCATCATCACCGGTGTTCTCGCCACGAAAGAAGTGAACGCTAATTTGGTCGCAGCACCTGCCATCAAAAACGGTCTCGCCAAGCTTGTGACCGATGGTGGTCTCTGGATTGCCCAAGCCAAAGCTGCAGCATTTACGCTTGTTCTCTCCGTCGCCGCTACCGTGGTGATCGCCATGCTGGTAAAGGCCCTCATCGGCCTGCGTCCCACCACCGAAGCCGAGTCTCAAGGCCTCGACATTACCGATCACGGCGAAGAAGGTTACATCAACTAAGAATCCAATCCTATCCCTACGCTTATGAAATTCATCACCGCTATTATCAAACCGTTCAAATTGGATGAAGTTAAGGAAGCGCTCAGCGCTGTCGGCATCGAAGGTATGACGGTTACCGAGGTCAAAGGCTACGGCCGCCAGAAGGGCCACACTGAGATCTACCGGGGCAGCGAATATACCGTCGATTTTCTCCCGAAGGTGAAAATCGAAATCGCAGTCACAGACGATCTTGCAGGCAAAGCCGTGGAGGCGATCGTGAAATCCGCCAAGACCGGAAAAATCGGCGACGGTAAAGTCTTCGTGATGCCGCTCGAGGAAGTCATTCGTATCCGCACCGACGAGCGCGGCGAAGCGGCAGTCTAAACAGCTTACACACTTAATCATTCCAAGCCGGCTCCTCCTTCAGGGGAAGCCGGCTTTTTTGTGTTTGCGGATTCTGCTTCCTTTGAAGGTCACCTCGATTTCTCCTTCGAAATTAAAATACGGGATTTTGGATCGCTCTAAAATTCTGCACCGTGATGCATGCATACAGGCTGTCACGAGATTTTCTGAGCAAAAAAATGCCGCCACTCAGGCGAGTGACGGCGAGAGCGTTTGCGCTTACGATTTTTTATAAATCGAAGGAGGCTGATAAAATAAACTGTCGCGGATCAATAATGCGATAAGTCGAGGCCCGGCCGTCGAAGAAGGCGCCGGTGGCCTGCAAGCCACCACCGCTTTCCTGGACGTTCTTCACGTTGAGCTGAAAATTAGCGCGGATCTTATCGCGGAACATGCGCGTGCGATAACTCACGAATAAATCGATGTAGGTTTCGGCGGGCGAATAGATCGGCCGATTGGGATCGAGCTGCAGCACCTTGTTCGAGGCGAGTGTGAGGTCTTTAGCGGGATCGTAGCCTAGGCCGTAGAAACCGATGGAGCCTTTGTCGCTCCAGCGAAGCGAGCCACCGACGCTCATGGCTTTTAGAACAGGGAGATCGGAGATGCCCGCGAGATTGTATTTCGTGTTGAACTTGGCCGAGTATTTTCGGACTTGCGGGCGGGGACGGCCAATCAGGGCGCGGAACACCGCCATCGGGGCATCGACGTTGCTCGCGAAGTTAGTCGCGGCTGAGTTGGTGGCGTTATAGCCGGCCACGGTGCTAAAGGGGGTGCCGAGGATGTTCCACCAGAGGAGGCGACCGGTGGCTCCCGTGGGCAGTGAGACCGGTCCGGTCGTGTAGGCTGTGGTCACACCGCCGAGGGTCTGCGTGGTTTGGGTGAAGCGAGGGTCTTCAAGGGTGGTCCAAATGGGCATGCGTGCGGCGATGTAATCGTCGACGGCAGAACCCACCGCGGTGTTGATCGCCTCGGTCTTGGTGACAGATGAGCTCACCGTCCAATTTTTCGTGGGGTTGAAGTTGATTTCGAGTTCATCGCCCTTGGACTGCGCGTCCATGACCGCGGCGTACGTGTTATTGGCTACAATCGACTGTAACCCATTATACTGGGCCAAGGGCATCTTGATGGCTGCGGCGATTTGCTCGTTGGTGGCAACGCCTCCGGTGCCAAGACCGTTGAGCCAGGCGGTGGTTTGGGTTCTCAAGTTCCAGGCATCGGTCGCGACAAATCCCTCGTAGCGCATGATGCGCTGGGCCATCGTGGTGATATCGCCATTGCGCAGGTTTAGTTGCTTGGTATCGAAGTGATTGTAGCGCATGGAGAGGCGCCCCTCCAGCATGGTCATCCATAAACCCATGTCCTTGCTGGTGCCGGTCTGATTAGGGAGAGGTTTGAGGAAAAGGTCGAAAGCCGGTCCCTGCGCGATGAAGTTATCCGATTTATTGTAGGTGAGGCTGACGCTGCTGACGGCTTCGGCGAGGAAGCGGACGACTCCGTTGCCGCCATTTACGGCGGATTTGAGAAATCTCAGCTCGCGCAGCGGGCGGGCCACAATTGAGAGCGACTTTGTCTTACCCTTGGCCTCACGCCAGCCGGGTAACCATTGGTTGGATGCGGCGAAGTCGTAGGCGCGGAGGTCGGAGATTAGCGTAGCGAGTGGAGCATTGTGGTCATATACTGTGTCTTCCCGCAGGCCGAAGGTGCCTACGAGTTTGCCATCGAGAAACGTGCTATGGAGTACGCCGCCCTTGGTTTTGATCACGGTCTGGACATTGGAACCACCGCCCCCGCTATCGGGACTCGGCGTGAACCCTATCGCGGACGCGTCCTTAATCATCGCGCCTGACGATGGGCCCCAGACGTAGGGTGCGTTCACGCCTTCTGGGAAAAAACTCGGGGCGTATTCAATGCCACCGCCGACAGTATTGCCGACGTAATATTGTTCGTTCACGCGGGCATAGTTGCCCGGAGCAATCGCGTAACGCGGGTCCGCGATGGATTGCTGCACGCGATTGCCCAAGGGCGTGTTGAGGCCGATGTATTTTTGCTCCCAAGCTAGGTTGGTGCCGAGAGCGGAGTGGCGATAGGTATATTGGCGGTTTTGTTGGTCTTTGTACTCGTAATAACCCAAGAGCTGTTGGGTGCCGAGCCACTTGCTGATGCCTTTGTCTTGAGCGAAATCGATGCGATAGACGGTCTGCGCTCGGGTGGTGTCCCACAATAACGGTTTGTCGCGAAGGTAGGGCTCGTTGCTGCGTAAGTAGGGTCGGCCAAAGTATGGGTTGGGGGTGCCATCCAAATTAACTTGGTTCACATCGACTTGGAGCTGACCAACATTGCTATTCACGCTCGCGGGGCCCATCGGCTGATTTTCCAAGCGCTTAGCGTCCTCGCGCAAGAAGGTGACCTGGGCCGCTAGAGTTTGTTTGGGCGTGTAGAGAATGACTTGGTCAAGCTGGGCCAGATAGGTGTTCACATCGTCCCAAGCCTTGCTGTTGGCTGCCAAATTAACACTGCGCCAGTCATAGATGGAGCGGTTGTTGATGGGTCTGGCTACGGAATTGTAGAGCGGTTGTTGTGTGGCGGTGTAGGTCTCCGAGGGACCCGTGGTCAAAAGGCCGATTCCAGTCGACGTGGACGCATACGGATCGGTGGAGGCAAACGTGCCAGAGGTGTAGCGCGTCATGGCCCAATACGGGTTTTGCCCCGGGGCGCCGATTTGGAAGATCGAACGATTCTCGGGGCCACCGGCAATGAAGTTGGTGGGCGCGGCCGCATAGGGCGTTGTGGAGCCCAGGACGTTGCCGTTGCCGTAAACTTGTCCGTTGGCTAAGGTGATCAACCCGGTGACGGGATTCCAACCGGGTTTCCCAGCTGCCAACCAACCCGTGTAGTAATCGCGTGGAGTCGTGAAATTGGGACGCACCGCTGAGTTTTTATAGTTATACCAGGAAGAGGAAATGGTGGTGTTTTTAAAAGGCTGAGCTTTGACCTGAAAGCTGAGTCGGCGCGTGTCTTCTCCAGATGGCTTGCGGACGAAGCCGGTGTGTTGATTGGCGTAGCTTGCGCGTACAGAGAGTTTCTGTTTAAGCAAAATCCGGTTCACATCTAGCGAAGCGCGCCACCCATCGTAGCTATCGCCTCGGGTTTCTACTCGGGTAAAATTGCGAGACAGATTGGCGGTCGCGGGCACTTGATTGACGGTGCCAGAGGCGTTGCCGAGGCCGAAAATATTGGCGTTAGGCCCGCGGCTCAATTCAAGTGAGTCCATCCAGAGTGGATCCACGGGCACGCGTCCAGTGGTTGCAATATTGTTGAAAGCGATGTTGGCGTTGCCAATACCGCGCACGCGGTTGGCGTTGTTCGGATTGAGGCTGACTTGATCCACGACCGCACCCGTTCGGTCAGTGTCGAACTGAGAGTAGGATCCCGTGCCCTCAGTGCTCGCCATGTGGTCGAACACATCGTTGATATCTAGCATCGCGAAATCGACCATCTGCTCCTTGGTCATCACCGTGATGGACTGGCCTAGATCTTCGATCTTTGAGTTCATTCGCGTGCCCGACATCGAGTTGGCTGAGAAGTATCCTTTGTTTTCGGAAATCACTTCGAAGGGCGAAAGCGCGATCACTTGATCGCTGTTGGCCTTTAGCGCGATCGAGTTTTCGACCGGGATGTTGGCTTTCTGGCCGGCTTCCATCGCGGCGAGTTCATCGGAGTCGAGTCTGCCATTTCGATTGGTGTCGTATTTCGCCAGCATAGCAGCTGCGGTGGCAGACGGTAGGGCTGCTTGAGCCCAGACAGGAGCTGCGCTAACAAGTGCTAAACTTGTATGCACTCCGATCAGGCTGAAAAGTCGGTAGTTTAGGTTCGAGGTAATGTTCATCAATAAGGGGAGGGCTCAGGAAGTGATATAACGAGCCGGGGCGTTTTAGACGCAGGAATTCTTAGGGGTGAGGTAAGCTTATTCTTAACTTAATTATCACTTAAAACGAAAGCTACCTGCTAATTGACTCATTCCGATCAGACAGTACGATTGAATGATACTGGGCGCGACTGATCCTTGTTCGGCGTGCCTCCCGCATCCTGTGTTTTTGATATTACTACAGCCAATATTCCGATCAAAGGCGAGGCCGCGAACCTGGGCGTGACTGTCTGAACTGTACGGGATTTAGAGCCGTTTAGCCTGAAAGCGCAGCGCGCGTTGATAGGTCGTAATACCAGGATCTTCGGAGGTGTCGGCTAGCGCGAGCAACAGCAGCTTAATGGCCTCCGCGTGCTGGCCGAGATCGTGCGCCGTGAGCGCGAGAAAGACATCGAATTCACGGTGGTTTGGAAACAAATGTTGGCCAGAGCGAAGGATTTCGGCCGAGCGGGCGAACTCGCCGATAGCGCGCAGCGTCGAGCCGAGGCCGAGGAGCGCGCCGGCGTGGTCGTTGGGTGCGAGACCGAGCGTGAGCGCGCGTTCGTAGTGTGGGATCGCCTCTGCGGCTCGACCAAGCACATCGCAGGTCCAAGCGAGTTGGTAAGCGATCTCGGCGACGTTTGGAAAATTGGCGTCGAGCTTTTGCAGTAAACCAAGGACGTGCTCCACTTGCCCGCCATGGCGGGCGCCGATAATGGCGGCGAGTTCGGGTTTCCAAGCAAACATAGATAAAAAGCAACGCAGCGGTTAATCCGCGTTGCCGAGGGGTTTAAAAAGCCGGATCAGGCGGTAGGCGCGGCGGCGGGAGCGACGGGTTTAACCGTTTTCACCGCCAGAGCGCGCGTCGCGATCTCGGTCTTTAGGCGGGCGAGATAGTCGGCGAAGGGCATTACGCCTTCGTCGCCTTTTGCGCGGCTACGCACGCTAATGGATAAGGTTTCCGCTTCCTTGCCGCCGAGAACAAGCGTGTAGGGGACCTTGTCGATCTCGGCGCGGCGGATCTTGGCCCCGAGCTTGTCGCTTTGTTCGTCGAGTTTGGCGCGTATGCCGGCGGCTTTGAGTTGCGCGAGGAGTTGGGCGCCATAGTCGTTGACGCGATCGGTGATCGGCAAGAGACGGACTTGCTCGGGCGCAAGCCACACTGGAAAGTCGCCGCCGAAGTGCTCGATGAGCACGCCGCAGAAGCGCTCCATCGAGCCGAAGGGCGCGCGGTGGATCATCACGGGGCGATGCGATTGGTTGTCGGCACCCATGTAGTGGAGGTCGAAGCGCACGGGGAGCACATAATCGACTTGCACGGTGCCGAGCTGCCACTCACGGCCGATCACGTCTTTGATGACAAAGTCGATCTTCGGGCCGTAGAAGGCGGCTTCTCCTGGTTCTTCCGTAAAGGGCACACCGAGAGTTTTTGCGGCTTCGCGGCAGGCGGCTTCGGCTTTGTCCCATTGCTCGGGATTGCCGGTGAATTTGCTACTGTCAGGATCGCGGGTGCCGACGCGCACGCGGTAGTCGGACATGCCGAGCGTGGAGAGGACGGTTTTTACGAGGGAAAGACAGCCGAGCACTTCGGCGGCGACTTGATCCTCGGTGCAGAAAAGATGGGCGTCGTCCTGCGTGAAGCCGCGCACTCGCGTCATGCCGTTGAGCTCTCCGGATTGTTCCCAGCGGTAAACCGTGCCGAACTCGGCGAGGCGCACCGGCAGGTCGCGGTAGCTGTGCGGCTGCGAGGCGAAGATCTTGATGTGGTGCGGGCAGTTCATCGGCTTCAGCATGAAGCCGTCGAGGAGCTTATCGGCGTCGAGCACGCGGTTGGCGGCGATGACTTCCTTGCCTGCGCGGCCGTTGATCTCGGCGGCGAATTGGCTGGATACCCCTTCGAGACGCGAGGTGAGTTCGGCGCAGGTGCAACCCTCGCCGGCAAGTTTCATGAGCGTGTCTGGCTCGGGGAACGCGGTGAACTGCGATTCTTTGTAGTACGGGAAATGCCCCGAGGTTTTGTACAACGCGAGTTTACCAATATGAGGTGTGAAGACTTGCGAGTAACCCTGCTTGCGGAGCTCGCCGCCTATGAAATCCTGCAATTCCTGGCGGATAATGGAGCCGTTAGGGGTCCAGAGGATGAGGCCTTGTCCCACGTCTTCATCAATGTGGAAAAGCTTAAGATCGCGGCCGAGTTTGCGGTGGTCGCGGGCTTTGGCTTGCTCTTGGCGTTCGAGGTATTGGTCGAGTTCTTCGCGCGTCGGGAAGGCCGTGCCATAGATGCGCTGAAGCTGTTTGTTCTTTTCATCACCACGATGATAGGCGCCCGCGATGGAGAGAAGTTTGAAGGCTTTTAGCTTAGAGGAGTACCGCACATGCGTGCCAGCGCAGAGGTCCATGAACTCACCGTTTTGGTAGAAGGAGATTTTTTCCTCGGCGGGAATGTCGGCAAGTCGACCGAGTTTGTAGCGTTCTTGTCCGCGGGATTTGATGAGCTCAACGGCCTCTTCGCGGGAGATTTCTTTGCGGTAGAAAGGTTGGTTTTCACCAGCCACTTTTTTCATCTCAGCTTCGATTTTAAGCAGGTCCTCGGCGGTGAATTTATGCTCAAGGTCAAAGTCGTAGTAGAAGCCGGTGTCCGTCGGTGGGCCGATGTCCAGTTTGGCGTCGGGGAAAAGACGGAGTACGGCGGTCGCGAGGATATGCGAGGCCGAGTGGCGGAGTTCTTCGAGGGGGGACATGACGTGGGACATGGGCAGAGAGTTGTGAGTAAGTAACGGCTGTCTTACAGCTGTTTCTTGATAGGTTCGAGTTTGTAGTCAGTTTTGCTGTCGAGCATAGACCAGCCGGCGGCTGCTAGCTCCTTGCGGAGCGTGTCGGCGGCAGCGAAGTCTTTAGCTTGTTTAGCAGCCCAGCGTTTATCAGCCAAAGCGATGATAGTGTCGGGGGCTTCAACCTTGGGTGTTTGCGAGGCCGTGGGTTTGAGCCCAAGCGCGTACAGGGCTTTTTCGAAGGCGGTTTTTGAGACGTTGGTCGGACCGCGTTTAACGATCGTGAAGAGCGCTCCTAGGGCCCCGGGCGTGTTGAGGTCGTCGTGGAGCGCAGTGAAAACAGAATCGCAGTCATCGGCGCGGCCGACGTTATCTGGGATTGATTGCCAGAAGGAATGAAGCGTCGTCATGGCACTCTCCGCCGCGTGGAGCGAATCGAGCATGAAGTTGAGTTGCTTGCGCGGGTGGCCCATGAGCAGAGCGTACCGTACTGCCATGGGGGAGTAGCCTTTGCCGACTAGATCAGACAGTGTGTAGTAGTTTCCCTTGCTCTTACTCATCGTGGTGCCTTCGACCAAAAGGTGTTCACTGTGATACCAGTGACAAGCGAAGGTCGTGCCATTGCAGCATTGGCTCTGAGCGATTTCGTTTTCGTGGTGCGGGAACAGAAGGTCTACCCCGCCTGTGTGAAGATCGATGGTGTCGCCTAGGATCGCTTTACTCATGGCGCTGCACTCGATGTGCCAGCCGGGGCGGCCTTCGCCCGCGCCGCGAGGGCCGGGCCATTTGACCTCGCCGTCTTCCTCGGGCTTGTAGGCTTTCCATAGAGCAAAGTCCGAGACGGAATCTTTGTGGTCGGCGTCGGCGACCGTGTTCGTGATTTTGAGCTCCCGTTCTTTAATTCGTGAAAGAGCACCGTATCCAGGGAAAGACTCGATCTTGAAATAGACAGAACCATCGGCTGCGCGGTAGGCGTTACCTTTTTCCATCAACACCTCGATCATGTTGACCTGCTCCTTAATGTAGCCGGTAGCGGTGGGTTCGGCATGCGGGCGCAGGCAGTTGAGCGCATCGCAATCGGCGTGAAATTTATCAGTCCACTTTTGAGTGATCTCGGCCAGTGGGCGTTTTTCTTTTTGAGTTTGACCGATGGTGCGATCGTCAACGTCGGTGAGGTTGCGCACATGCTTGACCTTCTCGGGCCCGAATTCGAGCTCGAGCAGGCGTCGGATCACGTCGTTGACGACGAAGGTGCGAAAGTTGCCGATGTGCGCCGGGGCGTAGACCGTGGGGCCGCAATTGTAGAAGCGTATGACGCCGTCGGGCTGCGACGAAGTGATCGGTTTGAGGCGACGCTCAAGAGAATCGTAAAGCTGGATAGCCATGAACAAAGTAAGAGAAAAAGGGATTAATAGGGATTCCGCCAGTGCGGAACGTACTTTTTATCGGCCCGTGGCCGATGGTCGATTTGACCTATCGGCCAGCGGGCGCCGGCGGTTGCAGTCAACAACCGCAACCGGTAGTTCGCGCCGCGCAGGAGAGATACGACGCGATGTAAAAAGTTATGGCGAGCCGGAGCATGGAGTGCTTTAATGGCAGAAACACGAATATGGCCGATCACTTCAAGCTCGATCTCACCCAACGTCCGCGGCGGCTGCGTCGCACCGCCAGCTTGCGAGGCATGGTCGAGGAGACAGTGCTGCGGCCCCAGGATTTTATCGCACCCCTTTTTGTTGTGGACGGTAAGGGCGCGCCTGAGCCGATCAAATCCATGCCGGGTGTGATGCGTTTCAATATTCTCGATCTTATTAAAGAATGTCGGGCGCTGAATAAACTCGGCGTGCTGGCGGTGGCGCTGTTTCCAAAGCTTGACGCCAAATTTAAGGACGAGGGCGGCAGCGCCGCGCTGAATGAGGATGCGCTGATTTTACGTGCTGTGCGGGCGGTCAAAAAAGCCGTCCCGCAAATGACCGTTATCACCGATATTGCACTCGATCCTTACACAACGCATGGGCACGACGGCGTGTTATCGGCTGATGGCTTAGACGTCGCTAATGACCCCACCGTGAGGATTCTTTGCCAGATGGCGTTGCTGCATGCGCGAGCGGGCGTCGATCTTGTCGCACCCAGCGACATGATGGACGGACGCATCGGCGAAATCCGGCGCTCTCTGGACGCGGCCGGTTACACGGGAACGGGGATTTTGGCCTATGCCGTAAAATTTAATTCGGCCTACTACGGACCATTTCGAGAGGCCGTGGGTAGCGCAAAGGCGGCGGGTACTAAATTATTGAGCAAAGCGACCTACCAGCTCAATCCGGCAAACCGGCGCGAGGCACTATTGGAGGTGCGTTTAGACGAAGCAGAAGGAGCTGACATCGTGATGGTGAAGCCGGCTGGGCTTTACCTTGATATCATCCGCGAGGTGCGCGACGCGACGCATAAGCCAGTCGCAGCTTATCAAATCTCGGGCGAATATGCACAGATTCACGCTGCGGCGCAACTGGGGTGGCTCGACTTGGTGCGATGCCGCCATGAATCACTTTTGGCGATTAAACGCGCCGGGGCGGACTTGATTTTAACTTATTTTGCTAAGGATATGGCGCTGGCATTAAGCTAGAAAATACTACAGCTATTTAACTATGCCCATGAGCACGACCTCCGTTCAACCTCCTCGCAGCATCGGCCAATGGATTGTGACCGTAGTCTTCGGACTGCTCAGCGTGGCATTTTTGTTTCGCACGGTCCAGTTTGGCTACAAGTGGTTGGCGCTCGTGGTTGAGGGTGATACCAATTTTAAGGCGATGACGATCTGGGCCCTAGTTTATGTGATCGTTTGTGCGGCGATTGCGGCAGTGGCGTATTTCATGCCGCGTGAAACCGAAGACGAAACCGTCGATCAAGACGCTGAGCGCGGGGCTTAAGCGTTGAGTCAGGGCGCGTATTTTCCGGGATAAAAAAGCGGCGGTCTGTTTGGACCGCCGCCTCAAGCTTTCGGGAATTTACTTTTTCTTGGAACTGCGGGCGGCTTTCTTGGGCGCAGGTTTTTCTTCTTCGTCGTCGTCGGACTTGGATTTTTTTTTGCCGCTGTCTTCGTCGTCTTCGGAGTCTTCGTCGTCGTCGCTTTTTTTCTTTTTTTCACCGTCCTCGTCGTCGGAGTCTTCGTCATCATCCCACTTCAAGGATTCGTCGTTTTTGAGTTTTTCTTCTTCGTCAGCGTCGATCTCGGGCAAGTCGGCATCATCGGCCTCATCTTCGGCATCCTTGGCAGGGGCTTCATCATCGGCATCGTAGCCGGCTGGCATAAAGTCCAGAATGGCGGTGAGCTCTTCGAAAGTGTGGGTGGCTTTGCCTTCGATGAATTGCGTGTTTTGCTCCTCGCGGATCTCGTCCTCGACTTCGTCTACGGAGAGTTTGGATTCAAATTTAAAGAGGTCGTTGAGCATCTTTACCCGGCAGCGAGTGAGATGGTCGAGAAGGTCGGCGTAGGGGCCGTTTTCTTCGTCTAGGGTATCGGCGAGGGCGAAGAGTTTGTCGTCGGACTCTACGATAGACTCTTTGACTCGCTTAAGGCGGACTTTGCCGTTGCCGAGATCTTTCTCGATGCGGAAGGGGATGAAGGCGGCGTCGAACATCTCTTGATCGAAGCCGTAGTCGCGCAGGGGCTCGACGAGTTCGATGAGATGGGTGACCTGGCGGGGGTCGATGATGCTGAGCCCATCGACGTCCCAGCGCACGGGGTCGCTGGTCTCGTTGACCCACCAATTATGATCGTCGCCAAGACGTACGTTACACCAGCTGAGAGTAGAAGTTGCTTTAGCCATGAGAGCGGAAATTTTTCGCAGCGTGCGAGCGGTGTTTCAAAAAACAAGCACAAAACGGCAGGAATATTTTTCGTAGGGCATAAGGGATTTCTCCTATGCAAAATACGGATGCGGATTAAGTTCGGCGCAGGTTCTTGCATTTTGCAGGGGTCTTTGCAGCGTCGCGAGGCATGTTCTCGGTTTACGAACGAATTATTCGACCGGTTTTGTTTCGTCAGGATTCAGAGCGGGCCCACGAGCTCGGCGTGGATGCGTTGGCGCTGTTGGGGCAGATCGCGCCGGCGCGGGCGTTGTTGGAGCGTTACACGCGGCTGGATGCGGGGCGGCATGCGCCCGTGCGCGTGTTTGGGTTGGATTTTCCCAACCGGGTGGGGCTTGCCGCGGGTTTTGATAAGAATGCGCGGGCATGGCCAGCGGCGGCGGCATTAGGTTTCGGCCACGTGGAAATCGGCACGGTGACAGCGCTCGCACAGGACGGCAATCCGAAGCCGCGGATGTTTCGTTATCCAGCCGATGAGGCGGTGATTAATCGCATGGGTTTTAACAACCAAGGCGCGGCGGCGGTGGCGGCGCGCTTGGCTAGGCAGCCCGGGCGTGGGGCGCGTAAAATTCCTCTCGGCGTAAATCTCGGCAAATCGAAGCTCGCTGATATCGACCAAGCGACCGCGGATTATCTGGCGAGTTTTGCCCTTTTAGCAGATTTCGCGGATTATCTGGTTCTGAACGTCTCGAGTCCCAATACGCCGGGTCTGCGTCAATTACAGGATGAGTCTCGTCTGCGTGAGTTGCTCGGCGCGATCACAAGTGCGAATCGCGCGCGCGCGGTACGCGTGCCGGTGTTGTTAAAAATTGCGCCTGATTTGACGTGGGCGCAGATCGACGCGGTGTTGGCGGTGATTGCTGAATTTGAGCTGGATGGTGTGATCGCTACAAACACGACGCTGGCTCGGCCGGGTGTTTTCTCGACGGTGAATGAAGCGGGCGGCTTGAGCGGTGTGCCCGTCCGGCGTCGCTCCACACAGATCGTTGGTTACATCGCGCGGGCGACGGCAGGAAAGCTGCCGATCATAGGCGTGGGCGGTATCACTGATGTGATTGGCGCGGCGGAGAAACTCGATGCCGGGGCCTCATTGGTGCAAGTTTACACCGGGATGATTTACCGCGGACCGTTTTTCGCTGCGGAGTTGGCGAGGGGCTTGGCGGCGCGAGACGCGCTTTAAAAGTTACCCCAAAAGCGAGTCCTAGATGCGCCGGCACTCTTACTACTTAGCGTCTACTCTTAGGACTACCGGAGTGCTTTCAGATTGTCCAGTTGCCGCGGCTGTCTTCGAGGGTGTCGGAAATGACAGAGGGTTCTAGTTTGCGGCGCGGCCGCACGAGCAGGTTGTCGCCTTTTTGTTGGACGATACTGTGAGCGGGGACGGATTGAAGTAGCCAGACGTTGCCTCCGACAATGGTATGCGCTCCGATGCGCGTGTCGCCGCCGAGAATAGTGGCGTGGGCGTAAATGGTTACGTGGTCTTCGATGTCGGGATGGCGCTTTACGCCTTTGATCGGGTGCCCGTCGTTATCCACTTCGAACGATTTGGCGCCAAGCGTCACACCTTGGTAAATTTTAACGTGATCGCCGATGGTGCACGATTCGCCGATGACGACACCCGTGGCGTGATCGATGAAGAAATGTGTGCCGATACGGGCTCCGGGGTGAATATCAGTACCGGTACGCTCGTGGGCATATTCGGTCAACATGCGGGGCAGTAACGGCACCCCGAGTTCATACAGCACATGGGCAAAACGCTGGATTGAGATCACAAGTACGCAGGGATACGCGAGGATGATTTCCTCCACGCTGCGCGCGGCCGGATCGCCTTGGTAAGCCGCCGTCACGTCAGTCTGAATGATGCGGCGTAGTTCCGGAAAACGTCCAAGGGCTTCGGCGGCTAGGGCGGCAGCGCGGGAAGCGGCTTCGGCTTGGCGGGCGAACCGTAGGCACTTTTCCACTTCAGCGGTGAGGCGACGTTCCAGGTTTTCGAGGAGGCGGCGGACGTGTGAGGGCACGGCATTTTTTTTGAGTGCGGTGGCCTCGAAATAGCCCGGAAAAAGCAGGTGCATGTAGTCGCGTGCGAGCGTGTTGACCGATTCCTGCGCGGGTAGATTCACTCCGTCGAGGTGGTTGATGCCACCGTCGGCTTCATACGAGGCTAGCAGGGCGGCGTGGACAGCGTCGAGGGACATGGCGGTGGTGTGGCAAGGTTCGGCGGCGTACGAGGAGGGTCAAAGCCAATTTGGGTCTTTTTACTTTCGGGGCTTTACAAGGTGCGGCGGATTTCGCTTATTCCGCCTTCCTCTGTCAATTTTTGCTCGGGTGGTGGAATTGGTAGACACACACGTTTGAGGGGCGTGTGCCGTAAGGCGTGCAGGTTCGAGTCCTGTCCCGAGCACCATTTTAGACAGGGTTGGGTTGATCGCGGTGAAGCCGCATTCCCCCGCGGAAACCGCTTGCCTCTGCCCAAGGCATGTTTGGACTCTGACTCTCGAACGCTCTCGCCTTCGAACACTAAGCCAACCTTCGCGGGCTCAATGCCCGCTTTACAGACATCATGGACGACAACGCGCCCCAGGAGAAATCTCCGCCAGCCGATCTCAACAAAATCGATCTAAGCCAATTGAGTGGCTTCAGCTTCGGCACCTCATGGGTGCAGGACAAATCTACGCCCAATGAGCGGCGTAGCCGCGAAGGCGGCGATGATCGTCCTCGTCGTGATAGTGGCGGTGGCGCACCCGAGCGCCGAGACCGGCGCTCGTTTAATCGTCCTGCCGGAGGCCCGGGCCCAGGCGCAGGTGCTCCTAGCGTCCCGAGCGGTGGCGCGCCAGAACGGCGGGAATTTTCCGGTGAACGTCCTCCATCCTATCCTCGTGAAGCACAGGGCGAGTATCGCGGCGGTCCTCGCCGTGAAGGCCCCGGCGGTGGTGAACGCGGAGGCCGCTTTGGCGGTCGCGGCGAGCCTGTGGATCGCGGTCCTTACGACAGCCCGTATTTCTCCGCTACTTTTTATCCTGAAGACACGAGTTTCAGCACGCTCGTTCAGACTATCCGTAAATCTTGCCGTACTATCGAGCTCTTCGAAGTGGCTCGTACCGTGGTAGCGAAGACCGATCGTTTTGTCGTGGTGCTCGCACACAGGCCCTCGCCTGACGCCTCGGCGCCGGCTGGTTTTGTAATTTCCGTGCCCGACGGTTTGCCCTTTGAAAATGAAGAGGCCGCTCTGTCCCATGTGTTGACCAAGCACCTTGGCGCGTTCTTCGACACGGCCGACGTCGTGATCGATCCTCCCAAAGGCAACTTCCAGGTCGTCAATCGTTGCGGCGTGACGGGTGAATTGCTCGGACCACCCAACTACCATCTCTACAACCAGCTTGTGCAGCAGCATTACACGGCGAAGGTTGACCGTATGCCCTTCGAGGCGTTCAAGGCCCGCATCGAATCTGTGCGTGAACCTGAGGCGATCCAAGCTTGGCTCGAAAAAATGAAGAAGGCCACGCGCTACACGTGGAAACAACCTGCCGCCAAGCCAGCCAAGCCAGCTAAGGCGCCCAAAGCGGCCGAGCCCGTCGCCACCTCAACGCCCGAAATGGCTCTGAGCGATGCTCCTGCACTAGACTCGCCAGCGGTGGAGTCTGTATCCGCACCCGAGAACTTACCTGTTGCGGAAGCTGCTCCCACACCTGCGCCCGAGGTCGTGGCGTTTGATTCCTACGAAGAAGCCAAGGCTTACTTGCTGGCCACGGCGCGTGACAAAGTTATCCGCACCGTCGAGCAAGCTCGCCTGCACGGCAAAAATCTTGAGCTCTTGCCCCCGGGCGAGATTCGTCGAGCCATCGAAGGTTCGCTCGATCGCCAACGTCGTTTCCCGCTCGATACGGCTAACGCACTCCGTGGCCGCCTCCGTCGTGAGCACTTCACTATCTTTAAGAAGGGCTCGAAGGGCGTTAGCTATGTTTGCGCGGTTAAACGTAAGTTCCGCGTCCCTGGTCAGACCTTCTCCGATAGCATCGGCGCTCTTATTTCATTTATTGAGGCGAACCCGATGGTGAAAGCCGGAGAGCTCGGCCGGAAGTTTCTCAATATCACGCCACCTCCGGCCGCCGCACCTATCGCCGAAGGCGAGACGGCTGCCGCGCCCGTCGAGCACGCGCTCACGGTCGAGCAACGCGACAAGCTTGCGCGTATGCAGAGCGATCTGCCGTGGCTCGTGCGCGAAGGTTACGTCACCGAATTCATCGATGGTACGCTTTACGCGCCACCCGCGATGGTCGAGGCGCGTAAACGCGAGGTCGAGGCCGCCGAGCATGATCCGGAAAATTTCCCCGAAGCATCAGCCCCGGCTCAGCCTGCGCCTACCGCAGCGACGGCTAGTACGGAGCCCGTTGCATCCGCTCCCGTAGTCGAAGTTGCCTCTGCAACGGAATCTGTGCCGGTGACGGAAGAGCCAAAGGCTGAGCCACCCGCGGCCCCGACGGCATGATCAGGTCTAGTGGCGCGCTTTGAGCCGCCACTAAGTTTATTATTAGCCCGCGTTTTGATAACGCGGGCTTTTTTTTAACTTAGGCGGATGGTGTGGTGTTCGTTGGCGGTGATGCCTAGGTTCAGGTGTAGTGTACCGTCTGGAATCCAAGCGGAAATTTTCTCGGGCCACTCGACAGCAAGGCACCAAGGCGGGTGGAGGAAATCTTCGAGGAGCAGCGCTTCGATTTGCGCCGGGGCTTCTAGGCGATAGGCGTCCAGATGGACGAGCGTGCGCGCTGGTCCTCGGTGCACAGTGTAGATGTTAAACGTCGGACTCGTCACGTTTTCAGTGATGCCGAAGCCACGGGCGAGGCCTTGTACAAAGGTGGTTTTACCGACCCCAAGATCACCGTGCAGCGCGAGCGTGCAGGTTTCCGGCAGGGCGCTGGCGAATTCTGCGGCGATCGCTTGCGATTCATCGGCGCTGGCAGTGGTGACGCCGTTGCGTAGTTTAGCGAAGATGTTCATAGCCGGAAAAAGCCTCCAAGCGGAGTGCGGTTGGCGGCAACGCACCGCGGCGGGCAAAGCAACCAATGCGCGTGAGACGTGTATGAGGGAAGGCGCGTCGCCACGCGGCGGCGAAAGCGCTTTCGTCGCTGCGGGCGGCAAGGGCAAAGACAAGTTCGTAATCTTCGCCCTCAGTGAGGGCGGCGCGGAGATTTGCGCCGCGGCGCAGAGGCAAGGCGGCGGCTTCGAGTGCGGGGGCGGCGCCAGGTGGCGTCAGGGCGTGGAGGTCTTTGGCGAGGCCGTCGCTGACATCCATCATGGCCCGCACGGCGGGTTGACGTGCGAGCCAGGTGCCCTCGGCCAGCCGTGGGAAGAATCTAAAATGATGACCTGAGCGCAGGCTGCGACCGAGCGTACCGGTGACGTAGAGCGCGTCTCCGAGACGGGCGCCGGTGCGCGTAAGGATACGCGAGCCGCTCGTAGTTCCAAGCAGAGTAAGGCTGGCGGCGAGTACGTTATCGGCTTGAGCGATGTCGCCCCCGACGATGGAGACGCCATAGCGTCGGGCGCAGGTAGCCAGACCACGATAAAAAGCTTCGAGCCAGACTAGACGCGTACGAGGGTCTAGGGTCAGCGCTAGGACGGCGGCAGTAGGGTTGCCACCCATGGCGGCGAGGTCGCTGAGGTTGCGCTTGAGTAGTTTGGCGCCGACAGCACGGGGAGCAATAGAGGCGTCGAAGTGGCGACCATAGATCACCGGATCGACCGTGATCAGTTGCGGGCCGCGCGCGGCGGGGAGTACGGCGCAGTCGTCGCCGATGCCGAAGGGCGCGCGCGGTGAGGCGCTGCCGAGCCAACGCCGAATTGCGACAATAAGTTTTTCTTCGCCGAGAGCGGCGACGGAGTCGGAGGTTCTCCTCGTGAATACAGAGTTGGAAAATTTATTGGCCACGAAGTGCGCTTAGAAAGCTAATCGGAAACAAAAGGCTTCAGACCGTCACTCCAGCAAGTATGAGTACGATGGTGTTTAGGTTGAAAAGCCCGTGCGCGATCATTGTCGTCGCGATGCGGCCAGTACGCTCGTAGGCGAGCGAAAAGATGACGCCGAGCGCAACGAGTGGGGCGAAGCTAGCCAAGTTGCCGTGGAGGGCGCCAAAAAGGCAGGCGGGAATCAATAATGCCGCCCAGCGTGGTAGACGCGTGCGTACGTAGCGGAAAACACCACCCCGAAAGAGCAACTCCTCGGTGATAGGAGCAATGACTATTGCCAGGAAAATCATAAACGAGAGCAGCCCGGGGGATTTGGCCTGAGCGAACATGGCGATCAGATCCTGTTTCTCGGCAGGTATACCGCAAACTTCGAGTAATTGTTGCCATAGCGCGCTGACAACAAGCAGAGCCGGCAGCGAAATCAGAAACGTGGCGACGCCGCTGAACGCAGGGTGTAGCGTCACGGGTGCATCGGGTGTTAGGACACGGCGTTGCAAGATGAGGCGGAAAAAAGCGATGCCGGCTAACATGCCAAATTGAAAACCGCCGCCGACAAAGATGAGGCGTTGCGTCGCACTCAGGTTGGCGGTCTTGAAGAGCTGGGTGAGTCCGATTTGGCAGATGAGGCCTCCGATGATCACGCACCAAAGAAACAGAAGAAAGTCAGTCAGGGAGACTTCCCAGGGTGCGAGGAGTGATGTGGCCCGATCAGCGCGCGCGACCGGGCTGAGAATGAGACGCCAGAGCAGCCAAGCGCCACTAAGAAGCAGCGAAAGTTCAAAGCCGACGGCGATCTGGGCGGAGAGGGCGGACATGCTCTCGTGATTGCGCAGGAAAATGGGAGCGCGAGCAAGCTCACGGCTCTAGCGGCGCAGGGGCGCTTCCGAGCTAGCGCGTTGTAGGCGGGGGCGCTCGGGTGCTATACCTTAGAGAATTTTACCTTGAGTGAAGACAATTTTTCCGGCGACGAAGGTGGTCTTTACGCGACCGGTGAGCGTGGCGCCGTGCCAAGGGGAATTGCTGGACTTGCTGAAGCCCGCCTTGGCGTCGTAGGTCCAGTCTTCGTCAGGATTGAAAAGGCAGAGATCGGCGGCGGCATCTACGTTGAGTGTGCCGGCCGGGAGGCCTAGCAGCCTGGCCGGGCGGCGCGTCATCAGGTCGATGACGAAGGGGAGTTTGAACTTTTCTTGGCGTACTAGAACACCGAGGGTGACAGGGAGCGCGGTTTCTAGCCCAAGAATGCCGTTAGGAGCGAAGTCGAACTCCTTGTCTTTTTCGTAGTCGGTGTGCGGGGCGTGATCGGTGGCAATGATATCGATTGTGCCGTCGCGTAGACCAGCAATGATAGCACGGCGATCCTCCTCGGTACGCAGCGGAGGATTCATCTTAAAATGCGTATCATAGGTCGCCAGTGATTCGTCGGTCAGCGCGATGTGGTGCGGCGTGGCTTCCGCGGTGATTTTCACGCCGCGGGCCTTGGCCCGACGAATGATGTCGACGGAGTGGCGCGATGAAATGTGTTGGAGGTGAATGTGCGCGCCGGTGTGCTCGGAGAGGATCGCGTTGCGCGCGACGATGAGATCTTCAGCGGCGTTGGGCCAACCACGCAGGCCAAGACGAGTAGACATGACGCCTTCGTTCATGACGGCTCCCACAGTCATGGAGTGATCCTGACAGTGGTCCATGATCGGCAGATCGAACATCTTGGCGTACTCGCAAGCGCGGCGCATGAGTTCGTTGGATTGGACGCAGTCCCCGTCGTCGGTGATGGCGACGACGCCAGCACGTTTGAGCGAACCAATAGGAGCGAGGGCGGCGCCCTTCATGCCTACGGTAATACAGCCAGTGGGCAGGACCCGGACGACGGCGTCACGGCGGACGGAGTCGTTGATAAGTTGAATGGTGCCGGCGTTGTCGGCGACCGGGGCCGTGTTGGGCATGCACACCACCGTGGTGAAGCCGCCGGCGGCGGCAGCGCGGGAGCCCGTGGCGATAGTTTCTTTGTGAGTCTGACCGGGTTCGCGGAAATGAACGTGGACGTCGATGAGACCTGGGCATGCGATCAGACCCGTGGCGTCAATTTTTTTGGCGCTTTTTTTGGCGGAGACCGATAGCGATGCGACGAATTTTCCGCCGCTAATGTAGAGGTCACCGATTGCGTCGCGTTTGACGGCGGGGTCGATGATGCGGGCGTTTTGGATCCAAAAAGTGGACATGGCGACGGGCGGGTGCGGCTTGAGAAGGGCGGAGGTTTTAGACGGTGGTGGGCATGACCGATTCGGGTTGGCCACCGGAGCAGAGGTAGAGGACGGCCATGCGGACGGCGATGCCGTTAGTGACTTGTTCGAGAATCACGCTGCGATCTCCATCGGCGAGTTCGCTGTCGATTTCTACACCACGGTTAATGGGGCCGGGGTGCATGATGATGGCCTTGGGGTTAAGCCAGCTAGCGCGGGTTTTGTTGAGGCCAAACATACTGGTGTATTCGCCGAGTGAGGGGAAATGGCCGCTGGATTGGCGTTCGTGCTGGATGCGCAGCAGCATGACAACCTCGGCGTCGGCGAGGGCGCTGCGTAGATCGTGGGAAACCTTTACGCCGAGATCGGTAAACCAATGCGGCACAAGTGTCGACGGACCTACGAGTGTGACCGCGGCGCCAAGTTTGGTGAGGGCGTGGATGTTGGAGCGGGCGACGCGACTAAAAAGAATGTCACCAAGGATGACGACCTTGCGACCCTTCAAGGAGCCAAGGTGCTCGAGCATCGTGAAGGTGTCCAGCAGCCCCTGTGTGGGATGCTCATGGGCGCCGTCACCGGCGTTGATGACGGGAATGTCGAGGAATCTGGTGAGATAAAGCGGTGAGCCGGCGGCGGCGTGGCGCAAGATAATCATATCAGCGCCTAGGGCGCGGATGTTTTCGGCGGTATCGCGGAGGGTTTCGCCTTTGGTGGTACTGGAGCTAGCGCCATCCAGCGAGATGACGTCGGCACTGAGGCGTTTTGCGGCCATGTCGAAGGCCATACGCGTACGCGTGCTGGGCTCAAGAAACAGATTTACGATAGTCTTACCGCGCAGGGCTGGGACTTTTTTAACGCTCCGGCCGAGGATTTTTTTGAATGCCGTAGCGGTGGCGTGGATCTGGCCGATTTCGGCGAGGGAAAGTTCCTCGATCGTGAGGAGGTGGCGGCGGGTCCAGGGCATGGGAGAAAGATAGAAGGGAAAATTAGTTCAACGCTGCGGTGGGGCAGACGGTGATGCGGTCGCGGTTCGGGGTGATTTCGTCGAGGATGACTACGACTTTTTCGGCGGCGGCTGTGGTGAGGTTTAAACCAACGTAATCAGCGGCGACTGGCATGAGGTGGTGGCCGCGGTCGACCAAGACGGCGAGTTCGACTTTGGCGGGACGGCCGTGGTCGAAGAGTTCATCGAGGGCAGCTTTGACCGTGCGGCCGGAGAAAAGAACATCATCGACTAGAATAACTCGGGCGCCGTTAACGTCAGCCGGCAGAACAGTGGGCGTGAACTCTTTCGGGATGGGATTACGACCGATGTCGTCTCGGTGAAACGAGATGTCGATCGAGCCGGATTTGGCGGCAAGCCGCGGGCTCAACGTGGCGAGGCGAGCGGTAAGGCGGTGGGCAAGGGGAATGCCGCCGTTGGCGATGCCTAGAAGAATTAAGCGTTCGCCGGCGCGGTGGCGTTCCGCGATAGACACAGCGATTTGGTGGATGGCGGCGTGAATATCATCGGCGCCGATGGTTTTGGGCGTGGCCACAGGCTTGATTGAGGCCTCGCGGGCAAAGACCGTAAAGCCCGAAAGCGGGGTTAGATGGCGTTTAGGGGACCTCGTAAATCTCGACGATAGCTTGGCCGGTGGTGGCATTGGCGCCCGAAACTTGGACGGTGTAGCCGCCTGGGTTGAGCGTCACCAGAAGCGCGGCGTCCTTGCTGCCGGTGGTTAGGCTGAACGCGCCGACCGCGGAGAACGTTGAGGTAAGAGAAGACGACCACGTGTCGTTTTCGGCGATTTTTTCTGATGCAGAATTGAAGAGGGCGAGTTTCGGATCGGCGAGCACTCCGGTGAGATTAAATGGGGCAGTGGCCAGACGCGCGCCAACGGCCCGAATGAGAATGGTTTTGGTGCCCGATCCGGTGAGGGTGAAGCCGGCGATCAGAATGTTGGCGCCAGTGCCGACGTAATTGCGGGCGGACAGATTGTTGAGACGTGAGGAGTTGCCCGTGCCAGCGTCGTAGGCTTCGACTAAGACGATGCCAGCGGCAGGACCGGCGACTTGGAGGGTGCGGCCCCCGTTGATGGAAGAGACTATGGCTGCGTCGCGGCTGGTGCTTGAGGAGAAAGGAAAGCCTGTAAAGGCCGCGTTGGCGGCGACGACTTCGGCGTTACCGGCCCAATCTTCGTTGAAGGCGACGGCGTTGGTGCCGTTGTAGAGAGTAAGGTGGGGATCGGTCATGGCGCCGGCGACATTGAGGACTGTCAGGCTTGGCCCGGCGGCGCGGAGCAGGATCGGTTTGGCCTCCCCTAGGACGTTTACGCCTACGATCATGATTTGGTTGGCCCCGAGGGTAGCTAGGACGGAGACGTTGCTCAGGCGGCTGGTGAGGCCGGCAGGTGCGGCGTTCACTGTGAGCAGTGCGGCGGCGCTGGTGACGCTGCCCTGAGGCCCGGTGATTCGGACAGTGTAGCTACCGGCTTGGGCCGTGGTCACGGCGGGTAAATCAAGTGTGGCGTTGGTTGCACCAGTTAAGGCGACGCCGGCTTTGAACCATTGGTAGGCGAGGGGGCCGGTCCCCGTGGCGGTGACACTGAAGCTGGCTGAGGTGCCGGCGGTGGCGACGACAGGGCTGGGCTCGGCGATGATGGCGAGGGTTTCGGTGACGGCTCTGCCTAGGCGTCGGGCGTTGGCGCGGTATTGTGGCCAGGGGCCGCCGGCAACGGATACCCCTAGGTTGATGGCGTAGAGTTTATGGTCGCCGCTGCCAATGTAAAGGGTGGTGCCAGCAATGGCGGGGGAGGAACGAATAAATTCACTTGTCGCCCAGGTGCGTTTAAGGGAGCCGTCGGGGTTGATGGCGTAGAGTTTTTTATCGTAGCAGCCTATGTAGATGACGCCGTTGGCATCGATGGCAGGGGAGCTGGCGCGGACTTCGTCGCCCAGCGCAGCGGTCCAGCGGGGTGCGCCGGTAGCGGTGGCGAGGGCGTAGAGTTTTTTATCGTATCCGCCGTAGTAAAGCGTGGCGCCGTCGGCGCTAAGGGCCGGAGAGGAGGTGCAATTGCCACCCGAGGTGAAGCGCCAGCGCTGGGTGCCAGTGGCGCTGACGCAGTAGATCGCTCCGGTGAGGGTGCTGAAGTAAAGGTTGCCGTTGGTGTCGAGAGCGGGCGGGGAATAGATACCGCCATCGGCGGCAGCGGGTGTGAAGGTCCATTTTTTGGAGCCATCAGGATTGAGAGCGTAAAGGCCGTTGTCGGAGGATCCGCAGTAAATGGTGCCGTCAGCGGCGATGCTGGGGCTGCCGTAGTGGGAAGCATCGGGGCCATTGATGTAGGTCCGCCATTTGCGGGAGCCATCGGCGGGGTTGAGGGCGTAAACGTAGCCATCGGAGGCTTTGAGGTACAGGGTGCCGTCGGCGGCGAGGGCGATAGAGTTGGAAGCACCGGGGCGGGTAGCGAGGTCGAGGGACTGGGACCACAGGAGGGAGCCGTCGGGCTTTAGGGCGTAAACGATGCTATCGTTCGATCCGACGTAGAGAGTGCCGTCGGAGCCGAGGGCGGCGGAAGCACTGTCGAGGGTTCCAGTGGTAAGGTAGGCCCATTTTTGGGAGCCATCGGGATTGAACGCGTAGAGGATTTTATCAGCGCTGCCGGCGTAGACCGTGCCATCGGGGGCTACAGTGGGTGAGGGGGTGATGCTGTCGGTGGCTGCGGCCTGCCAGAGAGTGTCGTTAAGGGTCAGGGTGATTGATCCAGTACCGGATTTGGCGTCGATGGCGATGCGGTAGGTGATACCGGCGGTGGCTTCGATGGTGACCAGGGCGGAGGTATTGGCGGAGTCAGCGCGGTCGCTGTCGTTGGCGGCAACGAGGTTGAGGTTAGACAGACTGGACCCAGTGTAGACGGCTAGGAAGGGGTCGACGTCGTTACTGTAGACCGCAAATTGGTAGCGGCCTGTGGCAGGGGCAGTCCATTGATACCAAAGCGAAGTGCCGCCAGCGTTGTTGAGGATGCGAGGTTCGCCGGATTCACGGGAGGCGCCTTTGTTGGTGGTCACGATGAGGGCAGTGGGCCCAGTGAGGGTGAGGGCGTTGGCGAACGCGTCGTTGGCGGGGATGGTCGCGATGTCTAGCACCATGAAGCCGGTGGCACCGTTTTTACCTTCCACAGCGATCTGGTATTTCACACCGGGTAGAGCGCTGAAGGTGACACGGCTATTGGTGCCGCCAGGAGCGTCGTCGTTGAAGGCGACGGGAGTGAGCGTTGCCAAGGTGGTGCCGGTGTAGACGGCGAGGACGGTGTCGAAGGTGGAATCGGCTGTGGTACTGATCGAGACGGTTCCACCGACGTTGGTAGACCATTGCCACCAGAGCGAGCCGGAGCCGTTAGCTAGGCCAGCGGCGAGGGGCTCGTCGGCCTCGCGCGTAGCGCCACTATTGGCGGCTCGCGCAGTGATGTTGTCGGAGGTGAGTAGGGCTCGGGAGGCGAAGTCGTCGTTGAAGGGGCGGTTGTCGGTGGAGGTGAGGGCGCGGGCGAGGTTAAGGCGGCCGTTGGTCAAGGAAGTGCCGGCGAGGGAGGCAGGGTGATCGACCGAGCGGAGCAGGCGGTTGATGAGTTGACGGGGTGAGTCGGCGGGAAAGCGGGACTTTAGTAGGGCCAGTGCGCCACTAATATGGGGCGCAGCCATCGAGGTGCCGCTCAGGGTGGCTGAGGCGGTGTCCGTGGTGTATCCTAGTGAAAGAATTTCGGAACCCGGGGCGAAGAGTTCGACAGTGGCTCCGTAGTTGGAATAGGTGGCGGCTTCGTCGCGGCGGGCAGAGGCGCCGATCGCAATGACATTGTCGAGGTTGTAGCTGGCGGGGTAGTGCGGGGAGAGATCGAGGTTCGTGGTCTCGTTGCCGGCGGCGGCCACGAAGATCAGTCCGGCGTCGCGGGCGCGCTTGATGGCAAGATATTGGGATTGGGAGAAGTTGCCGGAGGATTCGCCATAGGAGGCGTTGATGATGGACGCACCGTGAGCGATGGCGTAATCGATGCAGGCAACAGCATCAGAGGTCGCGCCGGTGCCGGCAGAGGTAATGAATTTGAGGGGCATGATCTGTACTTTCCAGGCGACGCCCGCGATGCCCGCGCCGGCCGCGCCGTTATTGCCGACTGCACCGATGATGCCCGCGACATGAGAGCCGTGACCCTCGTCGTCGGTGGGGTCGCCGTTTGTGATCGTACCTCGGGCGCTCGTGGCGCGGATACCATTGATGTCTCCGATGGTGGGGGCGGGGTTGCGCCAAAGGTTGGGCGCGAGGTCAGCGTGGGTCAGGCGGGCACCCGAATCGATCACAGCGACGATGACGGATGAGGCATCGGTGAGAGTGTCCCAAGCGGCGAGAGCGGAAATATCGGCGCTGACGATACCGTTGGATTGGCCCGTGTTGGCGAGAGACCACTGCGTGGTGAAGCGGGTGTCGTTGGGCGTGGCGTCGACATGAAGGAGGTAATCGGGTTCGACGAATTCGTAGCGACCCGTGGCGCGGAGGCGGGTGATGGCTTCTGAGGTGGTTTCAGCGGCGGCGGGAGCTAAGACGCGCAGATCGTCGAAACGAGCGAATTTCCGGATCATGCGTCGACCTTCAAGGTTCTCTGCGGCTTCGGCGCTGACGCGGTGCAGGGAGCGGGGTAAGGCCAGAATTGAGCCGTCGGTGTGCCCTTGGGCGAGTTCTTTAGCGCTAAAACCTTCCGGCGTCGTCGACGGTGTGGTCGCAGCCAGGGCGGGGCCAAGCGGCAGGATGACTGCAATGACGATAAATCGGTAGAAGCAGAAGTTCAAAGCGGGTGAAACGTTGCGACTGTTGCAGGTTTGGTTTTGTTCCGATGGTATTTGAATAGCGAACTTAGAGATGTAGGCGGCACAAAAAAGCCCCGACTTAAGGTCGGGGCAGGGTATTACCCTATAAAGCAAACGTCCGCTCCGAGATGCGGGTTACTTGGTTTTTAAGTAGGCTACGACATCGGCTACTTGTTGCGCGCCGAGACCCAGTTGCTCGGCACTCAGCATCAGTGAACGGGTGAGACGTTTGCGGGATTTAATTTTTTCCGCAGGAATCATCTGGGTGGAGCCGCCCATCGTCTGGATAATCACAGGATCGCCAGAGGTGAGCGAAAGGCCGTCGATGATCGTGCCGTCTTTGAGGATAAACTCCGTGCCTTCGTAGCCGTGCGCGATGTCGCTTGAGGGGTTTACGATGGAGTTGATGACGACTTCAGTAGTCTGGCGGCTAGCAAAGCCGGTGAGGTTGGGAGCGTATTCGACGCCTTGGTCGCCAATACGATGGCACGTGAGGCAGGCGGCGGAGTAGTCGGCGCCGCGCCGAGCGTCGCCTTTAAGTAGGGCGAGTTGGGCCACGCTGGGCAGCTTGGTGGGAGGCTGGGGCTCGATGATACTGGCCGTGATTTTTACATTCTCTGGGTCGTAAAGGCCTCGGGCTTTGAGTTCGGCGTTGATACCGTGGGAGGCCCAGCGAGAGTCTTTATAATTCAGGGTCCACCAAAGGGCTGCAGACTGGATTTTCCCATTGGATTTTTGCGCGAGATCGAGGAGCGCGAAGGCCGCGGTGCGGCTAGGAATGTAGCCGAGTGCGGTGGTCGCAGCGAGTCTATCATCGTCGGATAAAGTGTTGGAGGCTGCACGGGCGGCGAAGGCCGAGGCGGCGTCGGCGGGGGTTAGGCGCCAGACGAGTTGAGCGTAGGTAGAGGTCCATTTGAGTGGATTTTTTTCGGACTGCGCGGCGGCCATAGCGGCGTAGAGATCAGCCTCTTTATCAGTGGCGCCGATGCCCCAGGCAGCGAGGTAGGAGCGGTCAGAACCATCATAGCCGCGAGCGAGCTCTAGGAGGATATCGCGGGCGGCGGTGAAGGGCACGTCACGCAGTGAAGTGGCGACTTCGCGGCGGACTGCGGGGGAAGTGTCGGTGGCCAGTTTGGCGGCGTGCGCGAGGTAAGGTTGGCCGGCGCGGCGGAGCGCGCGGTAAGCGACAACGCGAGTCTGGGCATCCGCGGAGGCGAGTTGTTTTTCAACTGTGGTGACGCCGGTGGCTCCAAGTTGCGCGAGGAGGTAAATGGCGCGGGCCCGGATGAACGGATTGGCATCCGCGAGGAGCGCAGTCACCGCCGGGACGGCGGCGGCGCCCTGAGCTTTGAGACGGATAAAACCGGAGGCGCGGACGTTGATCGTCGGGCTCTTCAGCGCGGTGATTTGACCCTCGGTGGTGTTGAGATCAAACTTAGGGATGACCGACTTGAAGCCTTTGGGCGCAATGCGATAGATGGCCCCTACAGTCTTATCGTCGAGATCCTGGTGGCCGCCAACACGGGGGTCGAACCAATCGGCGACGTAGATCGCGCCATCGGGGCCCACGGTAACATCGGAGGGACGGAAATAAGTTTTGATTTCTCCGGTGATGGAATTTGTGCCGCCTTTAAAGTCTACGCCTTCGAATTTTTGTTCGATGTTAGTGGTGACGAAATCAAACCGGTCGAGAGTGTACCCGGCGCCTTGGGTTTTAGGGAAGTAGCCAAAAACAGTATTGCGGCCAGGCTCGCAGCTGAAGAGCGCGCCGCGCCATTTTTCACCGAACGCATCGCCTTCGTAGCTAACGATGCCGGTTGGGGAACCACCGCCATAGACGTCGCCCGAAGGAATGGTGAAGGGATCATCTTGGCGCCACTCGGCTGTAGGGACATTTTGTCCGGGTCGTTTATCCGCGTTCCAGGTGCGTTTGCCGTCGCGCGAGGCGAACCCGAGATTGCCGTATTCAATCAAGAAAGTGGTGCGGCAAGCGGGAGGATCATCGTTATCGTTTTGGAAAACGTCGCCGAAGGAAGTAATCGTCTGCTCGTAGCTATTGCGGTAATTTTGGCCAATGATTTCGACCTTGGTGCCGTCGGGTTGCATTCGCACGGTAAAGCCGCCGACGTAAACGTGGCCGTCGTCACTCTTAGCGCCAGCGATCTCGGGTGGCCGCCAGCCGAATACGGCGCCTGCACCTCCACTGTTGACCGGGTCGTAGGGGCTTCCGACCCGGAATGTCTGACCCGAGCGGTCAGTGAAGAGCGCTCCGCAGTTGCCTTGCGAAAAATAAAGCAGGCCGTCGGGGCCGAAAGTGACGGAGTGCAGCGAATGATCGTGGTTGCGGCCGTTGAAGCCGGTGAGCAGAACGTCGCGCTTATCGATGGCGGGGTTGAATTTTCCGTCGCGGTCAACATCGGTGTAAACAATAAGATCAGGGGCGTTGGAGACGAAGATGCGGTTGTCGATTACGGCCATACCGAGCGGGGCGATGAGTCCGGGCTCTTGTACGAAGGTGTGGGAGGCATCGGCTCGACCGTCTCCGTTGGTGTCGGTTAGTACTGTGATGCGGTCACCCAGCTTGTCGCGGCCCTCGTGTTTACGGTAATTTACCCCCTCGGTGATCCAGATGCGGCCTTGGGCATCAATGTCCATGTTGGTGGGGTTGCGCACCAAGGGAGTTTGGGCCCAGAGAGTGACCTCAAAACCCTCGGGGACTTTGAAGAAATTAAGCGGCACAACCTCTGGCATGGGCGCTGCGGGTGGTGGGGTCGCGGCGACCGGAGCCTGGGCTCGAACTATGGCTGAGGATAAGGCTAGCGCTGCTATAAACAGGGAGCCGAAGGCAAAACGCGAGGCGGGGGCGGTGGGGAGACGCATCCTCTACTTAGAACGGGTCCAGCTGCATTTGGCAACTGTGCGAAATAATGAAATTTTACGCTGGGTGTGCGCGCAGCAGACTGCCGAAGAGAGCTAGAAGCGTCGTTTCATTTAGCCTTTCGATGGGTGACTTTTTTGATGGGCGGTGGGACCACCATAACCGGACAAGGGGATTTACGCAGAACCTGATGCGTGGTGCTGCCGACGAGCAGGTCGTAGAACGCGGTGTGGCCATGCGAGCCCATGACGATGTAGTCGGCGTTTTCTTTTTCGGCTTGCTCTAAGATCAGCGGGGCGGGGGCGCCGGTCAGCTGTACGGTCTGGATCGGCAGCTCGGTTGTTTCAAGTTTGGTGGCTAGATGCTTGAGCTGACGGGCGATGGTTTTCTCGCTTGCGGCGATGATTTCTCCAATATTTTCGAGCATCGGGCCATAGTCGCTAGTGATGACCGGCGGTTGCGCGACACTCATGATGACAATCCGACCACCGCAGGCGCGAGCTAAGAGCCGGGCAGCATCGATAACGGCGTCGCTCACGCTGGAAAAATCGATCGGAGCTAGGATGGTTTTCATGCCATAAAATAGCATAATTAGCATGAGCCTACTGCGCAGAAATTGGTAAACGAGCCGCGCAATTTGGCTGCACCTGCCGCTTTCAAGGCATCTCCAAAACCAAAAATTAGGTGGCAGCTGACATGCCGGCCATCAACTGCATTAGAGCTGCTTCGCTAAAGGCGGCGCGGGGGAGCTCGCCCACCAGTCGGCCGGCACGCAGTACAAGGATGCGCCGGCAGAGACTGATTAATTCGGGTAATTCAGAAGACACTACGAGCAAAGCTTTGCCCTCGCAGGCGAGTTCATCGAGTAGTTGGTAAATCTCGGCTTTAGCGCCGACGTCGACACCGCGCGTGGGCTCGTCGATCAGAAGTACGTCACAATCGCGGGCGAGCCATTTAGCCAGGGCAATTTTCTGCTGGTTGCCACCGCTTAGGCTGGCGGTAATCGCTTCAAGAGATGGGGTTTTGACGCGTAGGCGTTGGGCGTACTTGGCGGCGAGTACGCGCTCGGCGCTGCTGCGCACGAAACCAAGGCGCGTCAGCAACGGGAGGGCGGCCAGTGTGGTGTTTTCGCGGCAATTAAGTCCGAGTACAAGACCTTGGCGTTTACGGTCTTCAGGGACTAGGCCTAGGCCGGCGGCTAAAGCATGCTCAATCGAGCCGAGCTGCATGGGGTGTTCGTTGATAGAAACCTCCCCTGTAACCGCATAATCGAGGCCGAACAGGGCTTGGACCAATTCGCTACGACCAGCTCCAATGATACCGGCGACGCCGATAATTTCTCCGGCGCGTACCGTGAGGTTGAGGTTGGTAAAAGCTCCGGGGGAGGAGAAGTTTTTAACGTCGAGTCGTGCTGGACCGAGTTCGCGGGTAAGATGGGCTGGGGTGTGGGCGCGGAGTTCGCGGCCGATCATTTGTGTGACAACGCGGGCCGGTTGGGTAGCTGCAATTAACTCTGTGGCGATATGACTACCATCACGCAAGACGGTGATGTGATCGCAAAGCGCGAAAAGTTCTTCCATGCGGTGCGAAACGTAAATGATAGTTAGGCCGCGGGCTTTTAAGGTGTGGATGAGATGAAAAAGATCGGTGGTTTCTGCGGCCGACAATGAGCTGGTGGGCTCATCCATGACGATTATCTGCGCGCCGGTTCCGACGGCAGCGGCGATTTGAACCAGTTGTTCGCGGCCGGTGGAAAGCGTGCCGATGAGCGTGTCGGGATCAATATCTGCGCCCACGGTGGCTAGCATCGTGCGGGCTCGCTCATGAAGGGCCGCGCGGTCGACGAAACCCGCGCGGCCCGGTAAGTCACCGAGGCAGAGATTTTCTGCGACGGTCAAATTGGGACAGAATGCGAGTTCTTGGTGAACCATCGCGATGCCGAGCCCGCGGGCGGCGAGAGGTGATTCCGGCGCGATGGCATTCCCATTAAGGAGTATTTGGCCGGAATCGGCAGTATAAACGCCGGCGAGAATTTTCCCTAACGTGCTTTTACCTGCCCCGTTTTCGCCGATGAGCGCGTGGCAGGTGCCGCGCTCAACTGTGAATGAAACTTCGTTAAGCGCTAGGGCGCCAGGGAAGCGTTTGGTGATCAGGCGGAACTCGAGGTAGGCGGACACGGCGCGTCAGCGGCGAATCACTTTGGAAGCCACTTATCCCAATTTTTGGCGAACGCCTCGAGGTTGTCCTTGGTTACAGGAATGAGGGCACTGATATCTTTGACCGCTACGGGATCTTTTTTGAGGACGATTTTGTTGATGAGGTGTTCGACGGATTTAGCGCCCCATTCGTAGCATTGTTGAGCGAGGAGCACAGGGACGTGACCACTGCGTATATAGGCGAGTTGGGCGGGCAGGGCGTCAACGGCGACGCATTTCACGGTGCCGGGTTGCCATTTGAGGGCGTTCTCGGTGAAAAGAGGCCAGCCGCCGATCATGGCCCAGCCTGTGATATCAGGGTTGGCTTGCATGACTTGTTCGACTTTGGCGGCGGCATCTTGCGGCGTCTCTTTGTGATAAAAGGTATCGCGAATAATAATGCCTGGATATTTCTTGGCGGCCTCGCGGACGCCGACGACCCGCTTTTGGAGGTTGGGAGCGTTTTGATTGCCAGCGAGAATGGCGACGACGCCTCGGCCGTTCATGATTTTGGCAAGTTCGTCCATGGTCTGTTCGCCGCAGGTGATGTCGTCCACGCCGTAGGTGACAAAGCGTTTGGAGGCAGGGGCGTCGGAATCAAAGGTGGCGACTGGGACGCCGTTATTGACTGCCGCGTTAATGGCGTCGGTTAGTTTGTTGGCGTCTGAGCAAGCGACGGCGATACCCTCGGCTCCGGACAAAACGAGTTGCTCGATGGCCTCAGCTTGCTTTTGGGCGTCCTCCTCGTTGGGGGTGCGCCAATCGATTTTGATGTTGAGATTGAGTTTGGCGCCGAGGGTTTTGGCAGCGTCTTGCGCTCCAATACGGGCGGCTTGAAAGACGGGATTACCTTGAGATTTTGCGACGAGGCCGATCGTGATCGTGCGAGGTTTTTCGGCGGCCTGGACTGAGGTAGTGGCCGTGAAGGCGGTCGCGAGTGAAAGCGCCGTGAAGGCGCAGGCTAAGGGGAGGATTTTTTTCATGAGGTTTGGGTTAACGGAAATTAGTTAGCAATCGTGGTGAGGCGGCGGCGGGCGAGCCAAGTGTTGAGCTGGTCGAGGACGACGGCCGCGATGACGACTGAGCCGATAATAATTTGGCTGTAGTTTTGATCGATGCCGAGGATCACGATGCCGCTTGAAATCATTTGAATGATTAAAGCTCCCAGCACGACGCCGAGAGCTGAGCCGCGGCCACCGGTCAGACTGGCGCCACCGACGACGGCGGCGGCAATAACGTTCAGCTCGTAGCCTTGGCCATCGCCGGAGGTTGCTGCGCCGTAATAGCCGAGCGAGAGTAACGCCGCGATACCAGCGCATAGACCGCTGATGAAGTAGACGCCGAGCTTCACGCGTTTGACCCGGATGCCACTAAATCTCGCGGCAAGTTCGTTGCCCCCTACGGCGTACACCCTGCGGCCAGCGGCGAGACGAGAGAGAAAAATCCAGCCCACAATTAGGACGACTAACATTGTCATCAGTGGTACAAAACTTAGACCGTCGCTTATCTCGAAACGCACAAAATTACGGAAGGCTGAGGGAAAGGCGCCGACGGATTGGCCCTTCGTGATGACGAAGGCGATGCCGCGGAAAATCGCCATGCCGCCCAGTGTAATGATGAATGGATGTACGCCCAGTGCCACGATAAGGCCACCCGTAGCTAGGCCGCACAGGCAAGCGACGCCGAGGCAGGCTCCGGTCCCGAGTAAAATGCCGAGCAGCGGAGAGCTTGAAGCAGCCAGCCCTTCAGCGCCGTACCGGTGGAGCACAAGAGCCCCGACGACTGAGGCGAGCGCGTAGATCGCGCCTACGGTCAGATCGATACCGCCCGCGATGATGACCACGGCCATGCCAACGGCCATGACCGCTATGAAGCTGGTGTCTTTGGCGAGCTGGGCGAGGTTTTGGGTGTTGAGAAATTTATTCTTATCGATGCTTAGAGGCATCCGCTCGCCGTTGGCGTCGTTGGTATAAATGCGGTTGCGGGAGCCGTCGGCGCCTCGCTCGAAAACAGGCGTGCGGACGTTGCCCGCAAAGGCCGTCAGTAGTACGCCAAGCGCAAGGATGACAAGTAGCAGGCCCCTTTCTTGGAAGCGAAAAAGAGCTCGAAAACGGGCAAGCATAGGTTGGGGTAAAAACGAAGTAGGACTTAATCCTAGGGCGGAGGGAAACTCTGAATTTTGGTTTCGGCAACGCGAGCCCCATGCACAGCGCAAGTCAGCGCGAGGGGAGAAATTCAGTGGATATTGCCTGCTCTACGGTAACTTTATTTTTGGGGAGGACCCCAAGCTCTTCGAGCTGGGCGATTTGGCTAGTAAAGCGGGCGGCGGTGATTCGGCCGGTGTTAGTGGGGCCACCGTCGGCATCGCGGCCTGTGACTAGTTTCTCGTCCAGAATGAGCTGACGCGAAGCCAGGGCGAATTCGTCGGTGAGAGAGGGGTTGTCTTTGCGCATCGCGGCATGGGCGGGCGTGGGATCGTTGGTGAGGTACTCGTTCCAGCCCTTAATGTAGGCGCGCATGAAAGCGCGGAGTTCTTCGGGGTGTTCTCGGGCAAATTTACGGTTGGTGAAAAGCACCGCGTAGGCCCGTAATCCGGCGTCCCAGGTTGAGAGAAAACGGGGTTTGGCGGCGCCGGCTTTTACGATGTGATAAGGTTCGGCAATGAAGTAACCTTGTTGGATGGCCTCTTTTTCAGTGAGGAACGCGGCCACGGAGAAATTTTGCGGCACGACGTTGACCGTGACTCCGTAGTGTTTTTTTAGGTACGTTAAAAACGTCCAGTCGGGTCGGGCGATGATAGTTTTCCCTTGGAGGTCTTCGAAGCGACGTACGCTGCTACCGGCACTGACAAGCAGCCCAGAAGGATCGTCTTGAAAGACAGCCGCAACTGATAGAACGGGGAGTCCGATGGCTATTTTTTGGAGAATATCCGTACTGTCACCTTGGCCTATTTGAGCTTGGTTGGTGGCGACTTTTTGGACGACGAAGGCATTGGGGCCACCGGGGATAATGGTGACTTCAAGTCCTTCGGCGGCGAAGTAGCCTTGCACTGCGGCTTGATAAATTCCGCCGTGTTCAGGCTCAGCAACCCAGTCGAGTTGGACTGTGAGTTTATAAGGTTTATTATTTTTTAGCGTAGTTTCTGCCGCGTTACTAGCGGTGGCAAACGCAAGGCTGGCGCTTAATAGGACGGCAAGACGCAGTGCGGTGCGTGATAGGGGTGTCGTAGACATCGTAAAAATAAGTAAATCAGGTGTCAGCTCGTTCGTAGGAATCGTGCCATTGGTGGAGCGCAAACCAACTAAGGGAGAGCACGCCGGCTACGAAAATAAAGCCAAGCATGCAGCAGGCGGCGGCGGTGGCGAATAGCGCGGGGTATTTTGCTTGGCTGCTGTAGATGATCGTTTGGAAACCCAGGCCGCCACCGTCACCGGCGGAGCTACCCGCGGTATAATCACCGACCAGAGCGCCGATCGGCGCTAAGGTGGCTGCGATGCGTAGGCCCGTGAAAAAATACGGCAGCGCCGCGGGAATGCGGAGTCGGCGGATTTCTTGGAGCTTGGTCGCGCGGTAAAGCTGGAAGAGCTCAACGAGGTTGCGGTCGGTTGAGACAAGACCCTGCGTAGTGTTTACAGCTAAGGGAAAAAAACAGATCAGAAACGTAATTATTGTGACACTCTTCAGGCCTGGGCCAACCCAGAGAACGAGTATCGGTGCAAATACTATGATCGGGGTCATTTGCAGTAGCATCAAATAGGGATAAAACGTTACGCGCACGAGCGGCGAAATGGAGAGTAGCAGAGAGAGTATGAAGCTCACGACTACAGCCGCCAGAAAACCGAGAGTGGCTCCGGCGGTGGTGTTGAGCGTGGCACGCCAGAGCTCGTTGCCGTGCTCGCTGAAAGCGGTGATAACCTCACTAGGCGCAGGGAGTAAGAAGCGAAAATCTTCAGAGAGCGTGACGCGGATAAAATGCCAGATCGCGATTAACAGTGCACCGGCCAGCGCGGGGAGTAAAAAGGTGAGGAGCTTTGGGCGAGGCATGACGGGACGGTTCGGGCTAGACTGCGACGAGGCCCTCAATCGATCGGAGTAATTGGGAAACTTCATCGACGAGTTGGTGATATGCGGAATCGCGGCGGGTGCCAGGAGTACGCGGGTAAGGTAAGTCGACGCGAATCTCGCGGTGAATACGTCCGGGATTGGCAGACATGATGATGATTCGATTTGCTAGAAACACAGCCTCTGCGACCGAGTGGGTGACAAAAAATGCGGTCCAGCGGAGTCGTTCGCGGATCGCGAGGAGTTCTTCGTTGAGGTGATCGCGCGTCATTTCGTCCAGCGCTCCGAAAGGTTCATCAAGTAGGAGAATTTGCGGCGATAGAATGAGGGCGCGGGCTATTGAGACGCGCATTTTTTGGCCGCCCGAGAGTTGGCGCGGGTAATACTCCGCGCGCGAGGTGAGGCCGACCAGCGCTAGGGCATCGCGGACGAGCTCGGAGCGCTGGGACGAAGGAGCGGCGCGCAGATCCAGCGGCAGGGCTACGTTGTCGGCGACAGTGAGCCAAGGCAGTAACGTGGGATCTTGAAAGACGTACGCGAGGTCCTGTTGCAGTGATCCGGTGCGCGAACTGGGGTCGGCAGGAAAACTGTCGTTGGCGCTGGATTTTGGAAAAATAAGTTCACCTCGGGTGACGGGGCTCAGGCCGGCGATGAGTTTTAGAAGTGTAGATTTGCCGCAGCCACTGGGGCCGATAAGCGCGATGAAATCTCCGCGCGCCGCTGAAATGCTAAAAGCGTCGAGAATGATCGGACCTTGGCCGTAGCGTTTTTCGACTGAGCGAAATTCGATGGCCACGGAGGCACTAGCTGGTAGGTTTGCGGTTACAGCGGGCGACACGAGTTGCACGAGATAGGAAGCTGGAAAGAAAGCCAGCCCGAGGTAGTGAATATCGCGAATATTAACCTAAATATAGCTTTCGCGAATTGCTGCTTCCAAGTGACTCAGGAGCTTTTTGCGACATGAAAACACAAGGCTCATGAGGCTGCGACGTTTTAGTAAGACTGGAGGGCCCAGGGCAGGACCGGGCTCTGGGTGTTGTTTACTATGATTTGGAGGCCGGCGCTCAAGCCGTTGTCTAGGGCGACGGGAAGGGTGAGTACGGGCAGACCGCCAAGCGAGGCTGGAGCGGTGAGTGAGAGCAGGCGGCTGCGTTGGGCGATCGTGCACTCTTCCTTCGTAAGCGCAGGGCGGTGCACTGCAGGTAGAATCAAAAAATCAAAAGTGAGAAAATAACTCGCCCATACGAGCCGAACGGCCGTGAGCATGGCATCAGCGGAAGCTACCTGGGCGGGCGTGAATTCATGCACGCGGTTAAGGCGAGCCCAGACAGCAGGATCGTAACGGTCTTTATACTCGTTGGACCAGGTTGAGTGGACGGCGGCGGCTTCGAGGGCGACGATTATGTTGTAAGCGTCGAGCGCCCCGGCGAATCGGCGGAGCAGTTCGGTGCGCGTGGGGTTGTCGGCAGGCGGCGTAAGACGGGCGGCGGCGATGCGGCAGGCACTGGCAACTTCGGGGGTTAGGCCAGGAATCTCTAGGTAGCAGCCATGCGGGGTGCGCGTGTGGGTGCCCAGACCCACGAGGGCGCCAAGGCTGGTGGACATATCGGCAGCGGTAGAAGTAAACCAGCCGGCGGTGTCGAGGCTCGGGGCGAGCGGGAAGGCATCGGCAATCCACGGTTGGCGGGGGGCGCCGCGGAAACCGTAGAGGCCGCAAAAGGCAGCGGGCACTCGAATAGAACCGCCCGTATCGGTGCCTAGTGCGAAGGGTACGATTCCAGCTGCGACGGCGGCGGCTGAACCGCTGCTGGAGCCTCCGGCGGTACGGCCCGGAAAACGCGGGTGCTCAACGTCGCCGTAGTGGGGGTTTTCGCCGGTGATACCATAGGCGAACTCGTGGAGATGCGTTTTGCCCGTGAGAACCCCGCCGGCGGCGTTGACGGCGCTAATGAAGGCTGAATCAGCTGTGGGTTCGGGACGGACTTCGGGTAGAAATGTTGAGCCTGCGAAGGTAGGAAAGCCGGAGACATCGAAGAGATCCTTGGCGAGGTAGGGAATACCGGCAAGCGGGGTTCCGGCGGGAGCGGTGGCGAAGTGAGCGATCAGTTCAGCTTCAGTCGGGAGTTGGGCGAAGACAGCGCGCTGTTGAGCGGGCGATAATAGCGTGGTTGCGCGGCGAAGGAATTCGCGGGCGGCGGGGGCGGGGGCGAGGGATTGCCAGTCGCTGAAGTGCATGGGAAGTACAATAAGCGGATAAATTTTCTCGCGCGGGGCAAGGTGCGAACGCCATAACGCGGTATGGTTAGAGTTTTTGTCTCCGGCTGCTACGACATCGTCCATGCTGGCCATGTGCAATTTTTTCGCGAAGCGCGCGCGCTAGGCGACCACCTCACGGTGTGCTTCGCTTCGGCCGAAGTACTGTGGTTTCATAAGAACCGCAAGAGCTCGCTGCCGGATGAACACAAGCGGGCATTGATCGCGGCTTTGCGGCCGGTCGATGACGTGGTGATCGGCACAGGTTTAGAGGAGGGAATTGATTTCCGGGAGCATTTCTTGCGGCTACGGCCGGATATTTTGGCGGTAACTGAGGATGACAAATGGGCGCATTTGAAACAGGCGTTGTGTGCGGAAGTGGGCGCTAAATATGTCGTGATGGCGAAGACGCCGCCGGACTTCGCGCCGATCTCAACGAGCGAGATTGTGCGTTGGATTCGAGCGCCCCAAGTGGCGCCTTTGCGCGTGGATTTTGCGGGTGGTTGGCTCGATGTACCTCGTTTTGCTCGGGCTGGCGGATTTATCGTAAACTGCGCAATCTCCCCGACGGTTTCTTTGCGCGAGTGGCCGTATCATCAAAACGCTGGGCTTGGTGGTAGTGGTGCCTGGGCGCTGATTAATGGTAAGGATGGAGTGAACTCTGAGCTAGATCTCGGGGTGGGCTGGCAGGACCCCGCTGTGATTAATGAGACGGGTGTATGCGTATGGCGCAGTGGGCAGCGGCCGGAGCTAGAGCTAAAGTGCGATGGTGGGTTATTGCGCGGCCGGATGGCACTTTATTGGTCTGGCAAACAACACAGCACTCCAGGCGTCGTAAATCAGGCGCGCAATTATGACGCGATTGAACGGGCTGGTCGCACGGCGCGGGACGCAGTGTGGGCGGCAAGTTACGAGGGTTTAGTGGATGCCGTGCGGCAATCCTATGCCGTGCAGCGCTCCGAGCAAATGGATCCGTTGCCGTGTGATCCCGCGGCGCCGGCGGACGCGCTGCTTGCGGCTTGCCGCCCATTGGCCTGGAAATATTGCGGCGGCGGTTTTGGCGGTTATGCGGTTTATCTCTTCTCGGATCGCGCGGGACGGGAGGCGGCATGCGCTTTGCCTCAGTTCCGTCCAGTGGAGCCATATACGTCTGTTTGATGGAGCGAGAGGCTGCATTTAGCGGACACAAAAAACCACGTGGTTTTCATCACGCAGGGTGAAGCTTAAAAAAACCAGAACGCTTAAGTATCGGCGCCGGTAGCGCGGCCGCCGTGTTTAATCGGAGTGGCGAACTTATATTCGATGTCCCAAGGGAAATGGATCCACTTATTCTGTTTAAATTCTTTGACGCAGGTGTCGACGATGGGGCGGCCGGAAGGCTTGGCGTAGAGTGTCGCAAAATAGGCCTTGGGTAGCAATTGGCGAACGACACGAGCGGTCTTACCGGTATCCACGAGGTCGTCGATGAGCAGATAGCCGTCGCCGTCGCCAGGCACGCCTTTGAGGATGTTGATCTCACCTTGGACTTGGGCGGCGGTGTTGTTTGCGCCGGCTTCGTAACTGGTGACGCAGATGGTGTCGATGAGGCGGATCTCGAGCTCACGAGCGACGAGGGCGGCAGGGACGAGGCCGCCACGGGTGATAGCGATAATGCCTTTCCATGTGCCGATAGCATGGAGCATTTCGGAGAGGTAGCGGGCGTCGCGGTGAAGTTCGACCCAAGAGATGATGATATCGTCGGCGTAGGGATTGCGGGACATAGCGTTAAGATTAATAAAAACCTGTGAATTAGGGCGGCAGTCGAAACGGCGAGCGGCAAGCGGAATTCCCAATCACGCAGGGGGGGCTTTTGAGACTAATTCATGCGCAGTATCTGACAACTGATGCCCAGCGAGATACGTGGAATTCGGCTAAGTTATTTAGCGTAACGGAAGTATATTTCTCCGGTTACACAGAACTAAGACTTACCAACACTCCATGAACACGTGTAACCCTCGATTCACTTATTTAGCAACCATGTTGCTCTCAATTGTGGCCCTGCAGGCGGCCAGTCCTTGGTCCGCTCGATTGCGGACCACCTATCTTGAGACTGTCGACAAATCCTCCGCCTTTACGGCGCTTGGAATTAACTTCGCTGAGAATGCGGTGAAGGTGAACGACAAGTTTATACCTGAACTCGATGTCGATTACGCATTGAACGATACATGGTCGGCTGAGCTCGTACTAACGATTCCGCAAACCCAGGACGTGACGCTCGCTGGGGTCGGCAAGCTCGGCTCGTTTAAACATCTGCCGCCGACTTTGCTTGGTAAATATCGCGCGAATCCAGGCGGCGTGTTCCGGCCCTATGTGGGCGCAGGTGCCAATTTCACGCTCATCTGGGGTGGAAATCTTTCGGTGGCAGGAGTGCCGCTGAGTTTAGAAAATTATAGCCTCGGTCTTGCTGCCCAAGTGGGTGCTGACGTCAAAATTGACGAACGCTGGAGTATAAATTTCGACGTAAAACGCATGGCTCTGCACACTGCAGTCTCCGCCGGCTCGACAAAACTTACGGAAGCCCGCCTCGATCCTTGGCTCTACGCTGTCGGCGTAAGCTACGCGTTCTAAGTAGGTATCTGTAAAAACAGGAAACGCCGGCCCGTGGGGGGCTGGCGTTT